>JRHI01000035.1_pt1 | contig 120369 bp, 123 predicted proteins | sample 215371 | NCBI WGS metagenome assembly JRHI01 (sample SAMN02929681, study PRJNA255918) | sediment metagenome | biome: cave system; feature: Ice Cave; material: Sediment; isolation source: sediment from deep within a dark volcanic ice cave with no known source of... ...
CAATTCGTAACTGCCGGAAAGGGGTCAAATCGCCGCTGCCGTTTCCATAAGCGCCCTCTATGCGGCCGCAAAAAAAGAAGGAACGGTGACTTGGTGGGTATCGCCATATGTCGTACACGTGTACGAACAACTCCGGGATAGTTTTAAAGCTACCTATCCCGGGATTGACGTGCAACTGCTGCGTGCGACGGCGCAAGTCATCAATCAACGAGTCGCGCAGAACCTTCAGGCTGGGATCCGCGAAGTCGATGTCTTCAGCACCAGTGACGAGGGTCAATTCCTCGAACACAAGCGTCGAGACGCGCTCCTACCGTTTGTCCCGCCGGATGCAGCTAAAATCGTTCCCGCCTTTCGAACGCTCGATCCAGACCATGCTTACAATTTGGGAGCCCTAGCGTTTGTCGCTCTTGACTACAACCCGAAGAAAGTTCAGCCGGCCCCCAGCCGCTGGTCGGATCTTCTCGACCCGAAGTTTCGCGGCCAAATCAGCACCGGCCATCCTGCGTACAGCGGGTACGTAGCGCTTTGGGCGCTCACCATGATCAAGCGCTACGGCTACGATTATCTCACCAGATTCGCCGCAAATCAGCCCAAGATCGGGCGATCGATTCAAGAGGTGATCGTCGACATTGCGATCGGTGAGCGCAATCTCGGTCCCAGTGACGCGTCACCGGCGTACGAACGGAAAGCGAGCGGCGAGTCGATCGATGTGCGCTTTCCCGACGAGGTGGTCATTGCGGTCAGCCCGGTAGCGATCGCCAAGAGTGCGCCGCACCCAAGCGCCGCGAAGCTGCTCGTAAACTTTCATTACTCGCGCGTAGCCGGCGACATTTTGGCGCGCACGTACAATTTTCCGTTGCGCGCCGATATGGGCGGCCCCAATAAGCTTTCGGTCAATGCGATTAAGTACCACCGCATCAGCGTGCAAGAGCAAATCGCGCAGTTTCCGGAACTCGTCATTAAATGGCGTGGAACTTTCGGAGTGTAGGCTAAGCTTTAAGCAAGGAGCTAACATATATGCGCTTTGACGATAAGGTCGTCATCGTTACGGGCGCCGGCAGCGGGATCGGACGTGCGATGGCAGAAGCGTTTGCCGCTGAAGGGGCCCGTCTGGCGATCGTGGAGGTGAATGCCGTCGTTGGAGAGATCGTCGCGAGCGACCTGCGTTCGCGCGGATACGAAGCAATTCTCTTTGCTACGGACGTGGCGAGCTCCGGTGCGGTGCGGGCCATGACAAACGCAGTGGTCGATGCGTTTGGCCGGATTGACGTCCTAATCAACAATGCGGCGATTCGTATCATCAAACCGTTACTCGATCACAGCGACGAAGATTGGCAGCGTACGCTGGACGTCGATCTCAGCGCGGCGTTTTATACGACGAAGGCTGCCATTCCGCACATGCTGCGCACCGGAAAAGGTAAAATCGTTAACGTGGCTTCAATTGCGGGATTGATCGGCCGGCCAAATCGCGTTGCCTACTGCACCGCAAAGGCCGGTCTAATCGCCTTTACCCAGGCCGCAGCAGCAGATATGGCAGGGCAAAATATTTATATCAATGCGTTGGCGCCGGGTTCGATAGCTTCCGCTTTGAACGCGGAATATTCAAATGACGCTGATGCGGGCGCAGCCTGGGCGGAAGAGACCTTGATACGCCGCTGGGGAAAGCCGGCCGAGGTTGCAGAGGCCGCGATGTTCCTGACATCGGACGCGTCCGATTACATCACCGGAACGGTTTTGCGCATCGATGGCGGATGGCTGTCCGTGAAGGCGCGAAACCAAAATGAATAGTGGGCTCATCGAGGCACTGAGAAAGCGTGGGCTGATGGTCCAGGCAGCGCGTGGATGCCGAGACCGGTCGGGTATAGCAGTTATGCTCGCTTCTTGCATGCGTTCGGAGTCATCACGAACGTCGCGGAGTCGATCGCTAGGTGCGAACTGTCGACGCTTAGCGGTTTAGGAGATTAACGTTGCCCTACGATATCATCGATACACATGTCCATTATTGGCAGCCGGACCGGCCGGATCGACCTTGGGATAAGCTGGGCGTCGACCTCGGTCCACCGCTTTCCGTTGATCAGCTGTTGCTTGATGCCGAACGTGCCGGCGTGACGAAGATCGTCCAGGTCACCCCGACGATCATGGGGTACGACAACCGGTACGGTATCGAAGCCGCGCAACAGCACGCCGACCGGATCGTTGGCGTCTTTGGCCGTTTCGATCCGACGGGAGCAGACATGCCTGCGAGGCTGGCACAGTTGTGCACGCAACCGACGATCTTAGGCATCCGGTTGACGCTGATGAAGCCGCCGTGGGACGCGTGGCTCGCCGATGGAGCGCTCGAACTGTTTTGGGATGAAGCCGCACGGCTAGGGATTCCGGTCGCGGTCTATGCGCCGCACCAAGCTCGCCTGATCGGTGAGGCCGCTCGGCGTCATCCGCGAACTCGGATTCTGGTCGATCACATGACACTGCGGCACAACGATCCAGAGCCATTCGCGCGATGGCCGGACGTCTTAGCGCTGGCAGGCGCGCCAAACGTCTTCATCAAGGTGTCCTACTTTCCGGAAGTAGCCCGCGAACCGTATCCGTTTGTGACGATGAAGCGATACTTTCAAGAGATCCACGATCGCTTCGGCGCCGATCGGCTGATCTGGGGTTCCAATTATCCGCCGTCGCTGAGAGCCTGTACCTACAAGCAGTCCCTGGACTTTGCCCGCGAAGCGCTGGCCTTTCTGAGCGATGCCGAACGAGCGAAAATTTTCGGGCAGACCTTCTTACGCGCCGTTGGGGTAGACGCGTATCGGAGGGAATAATCTCAGGCGATCGCGGGTGCACGAGGTTGTTATGCGAAGATCACACCACGTGCCGAAGATGATTTCGGTGGCTTAGCTCAGTCGTCGATGAGCTCCGGTCGTCCAATCGCCGCCAGCAGACGCTGGGCCGTGCGCTGCGCACTGCACGACACCGCGCTCCATTGCCCATCGTACGTCGGATACGCGTTCCGCGCGGTGAACGGTAGCGTGTTGCCCATTCGTTGCGGCACGATGCCGAGCTGTTGATGGTCGATCAGCAACAAACCCAACATCGTGAGGAACGGCTCGTAGAGCGCGACGTCGACGTCCTGTCCCTGCCCCGAGTGCTTTCGGTGCAGGAGTGCCGCGAGCGCACCGAAATTTTCTCGCATGGGGTTCGGATGATCAATTATAGCGCCGACGCGCTGGTGTTTATCGAAGCGTGTCGCGGGATCGTGGCCACGCGCGGCGACGCCGATCCGAGCGCTGCAGGCCATCGTCCAGTTCTTGAATTGATGGGAACCCATAAGAAGTAATGGCACGGCACTGCGATAGCGCCTAAACATCAACCGAAGAGCGTCATTATTTTCCGATGTGAAAGGCGTTGGGCAGCGCTAGCGTGAGCCAGGGGAAGAACGCCACGATAAGGAGTCCGATGAAGACGACCGTTAGATAGGGGATCATTGGTTTTGCAGCCTGTTCGATCGTACTCCCGCCGACGGCACACGCGACATACAGTCCGATGCCGAACGGCGGTGCAAACAGTCCGACGCCCATGGCGATGATCAGCAGCACGGCGAAATGCAGCGGGGCGATGCCGAGTTTCTCGCCGATGGGCAGCAGCAGGGGACCGAAGATCAGCAGTGCGGGGAGTCCTTCCAGCAGCGTCCCCATGACAATCAGCACGACCAGCGAGATGATGATGAACAGGACCGGCCCGGCGTGCACGGCTTCCACGAAGTTCGTGATGCGCGACGGCAGATTCGAAATCGTTAGGACGTAGGCAAACGCAGTCGCTGCGCCGACGATGAAGAGCAACATCCCGGTCACGAGCGCCGAATCGACGATCATGCGCAGGAAACTGCGAAGATCGAGCTCACGGTACACGAAGACGGCCAGGATCAGTCCGTAGACGACCGCGAACGAGGAGACTTCGGTCGGTGTTGCGATACCCAGGATGATCCCGCCGAAGAGGATGACTGGCATCAACAACGGCAGGATCGCGCGCACCGAGGCGCGCCTGAGCATCGACCATGATGCTCGAGGTTTGGGCTTGATGCCGGCACGACGGGTGCTGACGTAGGCCATCGCCATGAGACAGACGCCGACGACGGCGGCGGGCACAATGCCGGCGATGAACAGCGCTCCGACCGACAGCGAGGTGATGGAGGCCAGGATCAACATCGCGATGCTCGGCGGGACCGTTTCACCCATTACGGCCGAGGTTGCGAGAACCGCGACGCCTTCGCCGGGTGAGTACCCTTCGCGCTTGAGGATGTTGCACATCACACCACCGACTGCGGCCACGTCCGCAGCCTTTGAGCCCGACATTCCCGAGACGATATACATCGAAATAATGGTGACATGCAACAGACCGCCGCGAAAATGACCGACCAGCGTATCGATGAACTGAACCAGACGCAGACTGATCCCGCCTTTTTCCATGACGAGACCGGCCAAGATGAAGAACGGAAGCGCAAGCAGTACGAACAGGTCGACGCCAGAAAGCATCATCGAAGGCAAGCCGGCGAACGAGTTTAACCCGCCGACAAAAATATAGCTAATCGTTCCAAGTGCCAGCGAGAAGCCGACCGGGAGTCCTAGAAACACTGATCCGAAGAACATCAAGATCGCAACCCACAGAGATGCGTCGGCCGCGCGGAGTCCCGCCCACAATGGGTGACTCAGCACGATCGCCGTCACGGCGACGGCGAAGCCGGCGCCGGCGACCAGGACGCTTCGCCGTTCGCGGTAGTACAGCCGAACGAGCGCGAACACAATCAGAAGCACCATCCCGACGGGCAGCGCTAGTACGAACCAGAAGGTACTGACGCCGAGCATCGGCGAGCGTTCGTAGATGTGAAAGCCGACGACCGGAATGCTCGAGACCAGAATGAGGACGCCGATCCCGGCGATGATCCAGTCGTTGACTGCGCGCAAGGTCTGCTGCGCGACCGGTGGCAGCCGGCTCGTGAAGACTGCGACGGTCATGTGCATGTGCCGGTAATAAGCAATTGCTCCACCGAGGAACGCCATCACCGTCAGCGCCACACCCGCGGTTTCGTTTGCCCAGACAAAGGAGTAATGGAAAAACGAGCGGAGGACGATGTTCAAAAAGACGATGATCAGCTGCGCCAAGACGGTGAACGCGAGCAGTCCCTCGATCGCGACCTCGATAGCCCGGATGGCCCGCGGTTTCGGCTCGAACTGTTCGCTTTCGAGAACCGCCATTGCCACGGTGGCGGTTACGTGCCGGCCAATTTCATCGTGCGATCGAAGAAGTCGCCGCCGATCTTTTCGCGGAATTCGGCATACACCGGATCCATTGCTCTGCGGAACGCCGGATAATCGATCTGGTCGACGGTCATCCCCTTTTCTTTGAGCTCTTTGAGACCGTCCGCGTCTTTGGTGACCCGGAACGACCGCCACCAGCCCTGAACCTCTTTGGCGGACGACACTATGATCTTTTGAAGGTCCGGCGGCATCGAATCGTAGCGCGCTTTGCTCATGAGCAGCGGCGTTGCGTTGTACATGTGGTTGCTCAAGCTCAAGTATTTTGTCACTTCGTAGAACTTGTTCTCCGCGGTGGTTGCGACCGGAATTTCCAGACCGTCGACTGTTTTTTGGGAGAGTGCGGTATAAGCCTCGGCGAAGTCGATGACAACCGGCGTCGCGTCCACGGCCCGCATCATTGCGGCGTAGACGGGCCCATTTTGGATGCGAAAGCGCAGACCGCGCATATCGGCCGGTCGCTTGATCGGGCGCACGCTGTTTTCGATGACGCGCCAGCCATCGGTGCCCCAGATGAGCCCGAGAATTCCGCGAGGCTTCATTTCCTCAAACAGCACCTGCCCGATTTCGCCGTCGAGAAGGTGCTCGGCCGTCGCCCGATTCTTGAACAAAAAAGGCATATCGACGACTTGGACTCGGGGAAAAAGGTTTTCGAGGAACGCAGCCGTCTGGAGGGTGAAATCGACGACGCCGGTCTGTAGCCCGTCGATGCTGGCCTGCTGCTTGGCGAGTTGACCGTTGGGATAGATCTCGAACTTGAGCCGGCCGCCACTGCGGCGTTCGGCGAGGGCTGCAAGTCGCGCCATCATGAGATTTTGCGCGTTTTGCGGTACCGTCGGTATGCTCACCCGCAAGACGATCGGTGTCTGCGCCAGAACAATGGCCGGCCACAACGTCGTTGTCGCTGCTGCGGCGGCTGAGGTTCCCAAGAAATGTCTTCGTGCCGTCAAGCATTGCATCGAGCTATTCACTTCGTAAATTCAGTACAGCGGGGACGATCGCTCTATCTGTGGCTCGGCGCTGCGGACAAGAGCTCATGAAACTGGGAAGCGCCGCGGGCTAGAAGCGTCGTAGCATGAATGTAAAGGTAGTGCACGCCGGAGTCAACCAGTGAGCGCGCATTCTCCCAGGTTGCGAGCGTGCCCACCGGTTTTCCCGCCTCCAGAATAGTTTTGGTCGCGTACTGGCGAGCAGCCATAACCTCGGGGTGCGAATGTTGACCGTGATATCCCATCTCCGATGACAGATCGCCCGGTCCGATGAAAAGCAGGTCGAGGCCTTCGACCTTCACGATGTCGGGTAAGTTCTTGACCGCCTGCGGCGACTCGATCATCGCGATGATGAACTTGTCCTGGAAGTCCTTGAAGCGGCCGTACCTGACGGCATCCACGACCCGGCGTGCGTCATCGCCGGTATGGACGTGCGGAACCATGATGCCGTCGACGCCGCAGTCCAAATAGCGAATGATGAGATGGCGCTGATTGTCTTCAGGCCGCACGATCGATGAAATCCCGGCGGCTCGGGCGCCGCGCGCCATGTCCTCCACCATGTCGATCGTGAGATTGCCATGCTCGCAGTCAAGAAACACGGCATCAAAACCCTGCTGCCCCAGAAACTCGACAAGCCGCGGTGATGGATAGCTCGGATTTACTTTGATTACCGTCTCGCCGCGGGCAAGCTTCGCTTTGATCTTGTTCATCGCGCCGGGCTCCTTGATGGCACCTTAGCTATTGGGAAGGCTGTCCGTTGACCGCATATCTTTTCGCCGAAAGCTCCGCCGAACTCTCGGCGCTCGACCCGCCTTTCAAGGGGCCGCGCAGCGGGTCTTAGCGAAGTATGGGGCCCATCCTGGAGGCTTCGTCGTGGACACCGCTGAGATCGTCGTTCGTCCCTTATCGCCGGCCGGCGGCGCCGAGATCGTTGGACTCGATCTAAGGGAAGAGGTATCGGAAACAGTGCGCCGCCAGCTGCGCGAGGCTTGGCACAAACATGCCCTGCTTATTTTTCACGGACAGGAGCTCGACGAGGAGCGGCAAAAGCGCGTGGCCGAGATTTTCGGTGAGCTCTCGTTGCAAGGCCGAAACGCGCCCAAGGGCGGCGGCATCAATTACGTATCCAACGTCGCTCAAGACGGTGCCAATCCCAACGGCGAGCTGACCTTTCACACCGATCACTCGTTTTTTGCGACACCCTTACGCGGTCTGATGCTCTATGCGATCGAGGTCCCGCCGGAGGGCGGCGACACGCTCTTTGCCAACGCGAAGCTCGCGTATCAATTGTTGCCCGAGCGGCTTCGCGAGCGCATTGCGACATTGCAGGCGCTGCACGTCTACGACTACGGATTTTCCCGCAAACGATATGGCGCTCGCGTCCGGGAAAAAGACCTCACCGACGACTCTTCGAAAGCCGTCCATCCGGTCGTGCTGATCCATCCTGAAACTCGAGAAAAGATTTTGTACGTCAGCTATCGCCACGTGGACCGAATCCTCGATCTGTCGCCTGACGAGAGCGAGGCGCTGCTCGAAGAGCTGCAGACGTACCTTTATCGTCCGGAGATCGTCTATCGGCACAAGTGGACGCCGCACGATCTCGCGGTCTGGGACAACCTCGCCCTCCAACATGCGCGCTCCGACTTCGACCCGAAATACCGGCGGCATCTTCGACGCTGTCAGATCGCCTAGCGAAAGGACCAATTGATGCGAGCACTTGTCGTCGTCACCGACCCGATTCACCCGGATGGGATCGCGCATCTCGAGGCGACGTGCGACGTCTTTCGCTTCGATCGTAACGTCGATGAGACGGCCCGCGCGAACGCTCTTTCCCGTGCTGAAGCGCTGGTGATTCGCAGCTTTCCGCTCAATGCCGGAGTAATTGCGCACTGCGCCCGGTTGCGAGCCGTCGGCAAACATGGCGCCGGCGTCGATAACGTCGACATCCCCGCGCTCTCGGCAGCAGGTATCCCGCTCGCTAATACGCCCGGCGCCTCGAATGCGACCGCGGTCTCGGAAGGCGCGGTCAGTATGATGCTCGCGGCGCTGCGCCGGATTCCGGAACTCCATGAGGCCGTTCGCACCAATAACTTCGATGTCCGTTTCGGCTTTCGAGCGGGCGATCTATGGGAGCAGACGCTCGGAATCGTTGGGATCGGCAACATCGGAACGCACGTCGCGCGGATTTGCGGCGCCGGTTTCAAGATGCGGGTGCTCGCTTATGATCCCTATCTCTCTAAGGACGAGATCGCTGCACGCGGTGCCGAGAAGATCGAGACACTCGGTGAGCTGCTGCGGATGGCCGACGTGGTCACGGTGCACACGCCGCTGACGAAGGAGACGCATCACATCATCGGGCGTAAAGAGTTTGCGCTGATGAAGCCGACCGCTATCCTGGTGAACACATCCCGCGGCCCGACCGTCGATCCGGACGCCCTCTACGAGGTGCTCGCGACCAGCAAAATCCGCGGGGCGGCCATCGACGTCTTCGACCCCGAACCGCCCCTTCCGGGAACGCCGCTGCTCGATCTACCGAACGTCGTGCTATCGCCGCACAACGCCGGCCTCACCGAAGAAAGCACGCGCCAGATGGCTCTTCGGACCGCCGATGTCGCCATGCAAATGCTTGCCGGGAGAAAACCGGAGAGCATCCTGAATCCGGAGGTTTGGGATCGCCGCCGGACCGGTGAGCCGGCGACCGCCGTATGAAACCGGGCCAGACACAGCGCACCATGGGACCAACGTCAGGCTGGCGAACGCCGCATCAGGAAATGCCCGGCGTCAAACGCCGGAAGGTAGGCACAGCAATGGAAGTTCGACGACTGTCCGAGCCCCTGGGTGCGGAGATCATCGGTGTGGACCTTCGTCAGGAGGTCGATACGGCGACGTTTGCGTCAATTCTCGAAGCGTTCCAGCGCCATCACCTGATTCTCGTGCGTAACCAGGTTCTCACGGAGGACGAGCAAGCGGCATTCAGCGTGCGATTCGGACCGCTGTCTCATCAGGGCGACAACATGAGTCACGGCGGAAAGGTGATGTTCATTTCGAATACGAGGGAAGATGGTGCACTTCCGAACGGAGAGCTCCTGTTTCACTCCGATCATTGTTTCTTCGAACACCCACTCAAAGCGCTATCACTCTATGCGCTCGAAGTGCCGACTAGCGGCGGCGAAACGGTCTTTCTGAACGCTCAGAAAGCGTACGACGCACTGCCGAAGGTCCTCAAGGAGCGCATCGACGGAGCGTATGCGGAGCATGGCTTCGATTACGGATATAAAAGCGGTAACCAACGAGTGCGCTCGGAGGACCTTCCCGAGACGGCGAAGCGAGCGACGCATCCGGTCGCCTGGCCGCACCCGGAGAGCGGACGCAAGATTCTGTTCGTCAATCAGCTCATGACGTACGGTATCATCGGCTTGGATCCAGTTGAGGGTGATGCCCTCCTCGACGAGCTGTTTGCGCACCTGGCTCGGCCGGAATTCCAGTACAAGCACAAATGGCAAGTGCACGATTATGTGATTTGGGACAATCGTGTGCTGCAGCATGCACGCACGAACTTCGATCCGACAGAAAAGCGTACGCTGCGCCGGGTTCCGATCGGTGAGACCGCCCATCTGGCGGTGTCCTCGTGACGAGGGTGCCGCGTCGCCGTTTTCTGAAAGGTGCCGCGGCCCTTAGCGCCGCCAGCGCTGGTTTCGGAACGCCCCTGCTGGCTCGGGCCGAGACGACCTTAAAGATGAGCATACCGGTCGGACCCACGGATCCGATGTCGGTCACGAGCATAAAATTTGGGCAGATGCTCGAGAAGAAAACCAGCGGCGCACTGCGCATTGAGTACTACTATAACGGCACGTTGGCGAAGCAGCAGGCCAGCATCAGTGGGCTGCAGACCGGGGTCGTCGATCTAACGCTGCAAACCACCGCATTTCTCGAGCCCCTCTCACCGCGCGTTCAAGCGCTGGACTTGCCGTTTCTTTTTAGCACGCGTCCCAGCGCCGAACGGGTTCTCGACGGTGAGATCGGCCGGGAAATCTCGGCGGAAATGGCACAGAAAGGTGTGCTCGTCCTGGCTTGGGGTACCAACGGTTGGCGCGATATCGAACTCGTGAGCAAGCGCGTGACAAAGCCGGAAGATATGCGCGGATTACGCATGCGGATTCAAAATGGCCCAGTATATGCATCGATGATGCGCGCGCTGGGCGCCATTCCGGTCGTCATCGACTTCGCCGAGACCTACACCGCGCTGTCGCAAAAGACGGTCGACGGTCTTGAAATTCCGCCGCCGACCGTCCTTTCGACCAAGGTGTACGAGGTCGTCAAGAGTGTCTCGTTGACGCATCATCTCTACAATCCGGCGCCGCTCATGATGAGCAAGACGAAGTTCGACTCGCTGCCCGCGGACCAGCAGAAGGCGATCCAAGACGCCTCGCACGAGATTCTGTCCTATTGGCGCGGGCTGTACATTCAATATGAGAAGCGAGCGTTGATCGATTTGAAGAGCAAGGGTATCGCGATTGACGAGGTCGATTACCCGGCGTTCAAGCGGGCGATGTCGCCGGTTTACGAGGAATTCCGTTCGAAGGTGGGGGCGGACTTCGTGAACCGCCTGATCAAAGAGGCGGGCGGCTAAGCGCTTGCGTCGTTGCGCTTGAGCGCGGGCCGCCGCCAAAAGATTCGACGCGATGCAATCGCGCTCGAGCGTGTCCGCGTTGGTGGTTATCGCGCTCGTTTGACGTCGCTCGGCGTCACGAGCGGCGCATTATTGCCCCACGATGTTCGTTCGTGATCGATGATCGCTGCGATGTCCGCATCACTGAGCTGTGAAAACGCCGGCATCTGACTGGCGTACAGCTTCCCCGCAATCGCTTTTCCATGGAGTCCGCGCAGAACGTTGCGGATCTGCATCGTCGGGTCTTTCGCGGTGACGACGGAGTCACCGGCGAGCGCCGGGAACGCGCCCGGAACACCGGCACCGCTGGCGCCATGGCACGCAGCGCAGTTGCTGGTGTAGAGTCGCGAACCGGTTGCGGCATAGTCGAATCCGGCGACTGCGCCGCGTCCGCTGTACTGCGTCGGGGCCTGCGCACGCATCGGCGCATTCGCGGCGGCGATCGGGCCGGCGGCAGACCCCTGCGCGAACGCCGGCGGCTGCGCAAACTCGGTTAACCCGTACCAACCCGCCCATGCGGCGATGAGCGCCATCATGACCCAAGTCCACACCGGAATTGGCCCGCTCGATTCCGCGCGAATCGGATCGAACGGCTCACTGGCGCTAAAGGCGTTAAGATCGAGTTGGAGCAGGCCGGCAACCTGTTCGTTGGCGCGCAGGCCGGTGACCGTAATGCCGGGTCCGTTTTGAACGAGAAATGGGATCTCGCGCAGACCAATGTTTCCGACGGCGTCTTGTGCGCGAATGCGCAGCACGTGCCGTCCGTCCGTCAAGATCGTCGTATCGAGTTCGGCGGTCACCGGCGGCCGATAGGTCGCGAAAGCCTCCGTAGCGTCGTCGAGGAAAAGGCTCAGCGAAACCGCATCGTCCATTCCGAAGTCGCCGAACGCCGACGGCATCAGCGATCCTCTCGGAGGACGAGATTTTTGGGATGATCGGGGTGACGCTCTCCCGGCCACAGCGTTGCCCGAATAGCGAGCGCGAACGCCAGAACCGTGACGATCGCGCCGGCCCAGACGATAAGCGTACCCAATGGGTCGCCGCCGTGCGGCGGTGCCATCTGCATGTCGTTCACGGGGACGCTGTTGACGATGGAAGTGGTGCTTGTTTGAGTGCCTTGAGGTATGCGATCAAGTCTCGCGCTTCACGCGTCGCGACGATCACCTTGCTTGGCGGCGCGTACCCGGGCGGGACGTTGACGACGACGTCGCCGGGATCAGCGCGATCTTTGACGACGAACATCCAAGGATACGCGGGCATGATCGATCCGTGAACGAGCGCCCGAGGTTGGTACAGATGGATCGCGTGCCAAACATCGCTCGGCTGCCGCGCGCCGATGTTGGTGAGATCCGGGCCGGTACGTTCGGAGCCGAGCAGTTGCGGCGTCGAGTAAGCGTAGTCGCCACCGGTCGAGGCGCGACCCCACACGCGATCTTGCGCGAGCGGCCGGACCTGCTGGGTGTGGCAATACGAGCATCCCTCTCGGACATAGACGTCGCGTCCGCGCGACGCCGTCGCGTCGAAGGCGACGACACCTGGTCCAGGCGGCGTCCTCGAGAGGACTGCGCCCGGAAGAACTCCCATAACGACGGCCAGCACCGCGTAAATCGCCGCGGCGCTGAGCCCGAGCACCAGCAGGTTGTCGAGCCCACGCCGTTTCATGTCGAGGCGCCTTTCTGCGCTAGCGGTATCGCTGGGGACGATGTTCCTTGCGAGCTTGGGCCCAACGTCATTTGCCAGACGTTATAGGCAAAGATCGCGTGTGCGAGCAGCATCATCGTTCCGGAGACGGCGCGGCCGCTCCAATACGGTGCGGCAGCGTCGACGGAAACAATGAACGGGTCGCCGTTGGCCCACGTAATGCCCTGCACGGTGCCGGCGATCGACAGAACGATGACGTAGATCGTCACGCCCAAGAATGCCAACCAGAAATGCAAACCGACGAGCAACAGCGATGGTCGCTTGCCGGTCGCCATTGGCAAGAGTCCGTAGATGCCGCCCCAGGCGATGAACGTGATGAATCCGTACATCGTGAGATGAGAGTGGCCGACGGTGAAATTCGTGAGATGCCAGAGCGCTTGCAGGCTGCGGAATGCCTCGATGGTTCCCTGCGTCGACCCGACGAAATAGTACAAGACGCCGACGAAGAAAAACGGAAGCGCGTAGGATCGGCGAACGGTCGCCCAACGCCCACGCATCGTCAGCCAGAAATTTCCGCTGCCGGCCCAGACCGGTACGAGCATCCCGACGCTGAAGACGATCGCGAGCGTTTGGAACCACCACGGCAACGGTGAAAACTCGTAGTGATGTGCGCCGATGACCGGATAGAAGACCAGATTCGTCCAGAACCCGAGGACGCCGAGAGCGTACGAATAGATCGGACGGTTGAGCAGTTTCGGTAGCGCGTAGTAGGTCACTCCCAGGGCGAGAAACGTAAACCACATGCCGACGGCGTTGTGCATGTAGAACCCCTGGACGGCGACTTGTCCCAGACCATGCTGGTATGCGGGGATCGCAGCCGTGATGCCGAGGATCGTGGTGAAGATGAATCCACCGATGGTGTACCAGTTTGCGATGTAGATCTCGCGCTCGCGGCGTGCCATGACGGTCGCGACGACCACGATCCCGCTGAGGATGACTGCCAGCACGAAGAAGACGGCGACCCACCAGATCCACTCACGATACTCTTGATTGCCGTTGTTGATGCCAAGATCGAGCGTGATTGTTCCCAAGACGGCGGCGATGTTGTACGCCCAAAGCGCCGCCCACGCGAGGTGTTTCTGCGCCAGGACGGTCCCCGAGGAGCGGGCGGCGACGTAGAGTGCCAGGCCGGTCAACGCTATCGACGCCCAGCCATAGAACGTCCCGTTGGTGTGGATGGCGCGCAACCGGCCAAATGAGAGGTACGGGCTGGTCGCCAGATCAGGGTAAGTGAACTTGAAGCTTAACAGCAGCCCGATCGCGGTTGTGAGCACCAGCCAAACGGTCGCCGAGATGACAAACGCGCTGACGATTGCGACATCGTCGGCGGCCGACGCGTCCGCGGAGCGCAGACGAGTTCGAGAGGCGGCGGCCGTCGTCATCCGCCGTCTCCGCCGTGCGCCACGTCAAGGGCACATCGGCGATGATGCCGGTCGAGCAGATCGCGGTTCGCATGCATCATCCTGTTCGTCTTTGAGGATGTCCCGAACGGGAACCTCGATCCTTTATTGCAACACGTCACCGCCCGTCCAAAGCAGTAGCGACGACGCCGATTCCGGATTGCCGGCGTGGCTTCGGTTTCAGCCCGAGATAGTACGGGCGCTTCGAGCGGAAGGTCGCAACCGGTTACGGGGTACATCCAGGCTTGGAAGGAGCCAAGGGTGCTGGAACTGTTGCCGCGCGTGATTGCGCGCGAACTGATGGACGATCCGGTCGCGGTGCCCCGCGAGCTGGCCGGCAATTTGCGCGATATCGAGCGTGCCAACCGCTGGTTGGGCGGCATTGAACCGGTTGCCCGCGGAGTCTTCGCGACGACGGCCGAGTCGGTGCTCGACGTCGGCTGCGGGAGTGCTGACGTTCCGCGAGCGCTCCTGGCGTTGGCCCTGAGTTGCGGCCGGGAACTGAGGGTCACCTGTGTCGATCGCAGCGAACAGATCCTGGAACTCGCCCGTCGAGCATCGTACGGCGAGCGCCGGTTGTCCTTCGTGCTTGGCGAGGGGGAAACCTTAGCGTTCGGCGATCGCAGTTTTGACGTCACGACGTGCTCCCTAATGCTCCATCATTGTGAACCGCCGGCGGCGGTTCGTTTGCTCGCCGAACTGCGGCGCGTTGCCCGGTTGACCCCGGTCGTCTGCGATCTGCGGCGCTCGACGATCGCGTACGTCGCGACCTTCGCCCTGGCACGGCTGATTACGCGCAATCGATTGACTCGGCACGATGCACCGCTTTCGGTTCGACGAGCGTACACGCCGGCCGAGGCGCTTGCGCTCGCGCGCGAAGCCGGCTGGCGACATCCGCGCGTACGTTCCTACCCGTTCTATCGCATGGTGCTGCGCGATGGTTGACGTCGCCGTCGTGGGCGGCGGTCCAGCGGGTGCGGTCTGTGCCCTCGAACTGGCGCGAACCGGCGCCGACGTGCTCGTCATTGAGCGCGCGCGATTTCCGCGCCGCAAGACGTGCGGCGAATATCTCAACGCCGGGGCGGTCGCTATGCTTGACGAACTCGGGCTGGGCGCTGCGGTTCGCGCCGCAGCCGCTCCGCTGCGCGCGCTGCGATTATTACCGGCCGGCGCCCCGATGGTGGAATTGCCGTTTCCCGGCAGTCCGCTCGCGATCTCGCGCGAAATCTTTGACGAAATTTTGCTGCAAGCCGCCCTCGATGCCGGCGCTTCACTCGTGCACGCACGCGCCGAGGGATTGATCTTTGAGGCAGACCGAGTAACCGGCGTTGTGGTGCGCGACGAAGCCGGCGATCGGCAATCGGTGCCGGCGCGCTTCATCGTTGGTGCCGACGGAGCAGGGTCGCTGGTCGCTCGCAAGCTCGGGCTCGAGCACGCGCCGCGCGGCACGCGTCGATTCGCGATCGGCGGCCATTATCGCGGCTTTGCTGACTTGGATGGGTGTATCGAAATGTACGTCGGCGGTGGCGCGTACTTCGCCATCAATCCGTTAGATGCCGACCGAGCCAATGTGATGGTGGTCGTCCCCGAAAGATCGCTCGGAGCCTGGGCCGGCGCAGTCGACGACGGTGTGCGCGGTTGCGCGGCGCACCTCGGGCGCGGGCAGCGCTCGTTCGCCGGCGTCGAGCGCGTCGGCGCGCGGGCGGCCGCCGGCCCGCTGCAGTTCGATGTTCGCCGTGTCGTATCGCCCGGGTGCCTGCTGATCGGCGACGCCGCGGGTGCACTCAATCCGTTCACCGGACAAGGCGTTTTCCTCGCGCTGTGCAGTGCCCGCGATGCGGCGGCGGCAATCGAAACGACGCTGGTCGATCGGCCGAAAGAGGCGGTCGCGTTTACCCGATACGCTCGCGTGCGCGAAGCAGATTTTCGCATCCGTCGGCGGCTCGCGACGCTGACCGGTTTGTTCGTCGACATGCCGGTGCTGGCGCGACGCGCGGTCGACCGGTTACGGCGCTCGCCGCACCTCGGGGAGACACTCTTGCGGACACTATCTGGCGTGGGCGTGCCGCGCGAACCCGCGCTCTCGACCTTCGCGCGGCTCCTGACGTGATGCGAACGTCGAACGCGATCGTGATCGCCGCGCCGCCGCAGACCATCTATCGCTTTGCCGCGGCGACCGAGCGCTGGCCGGAGTACTTGCCGCATTATCGCTGGGTCCGGATTTTGGAAGACAACGGCGCGACCCGGGTGCTCGAAATGGCGGCTTGGCGCGACCGCATTCCGATTCGCTGGGTCGCCGAACAAACCAATGACCCGCTGCGGCCGCACATCACGTTCCGCCACGTGCGCGGCTGGACGCGCGGGATGGAGGTCGAGTGGCGCTTTGAGTCGCTGACCGGCAGCTTGACCCGCGTCACCATCGATCACGCTCTGGCCTTCCAGTTCCCGATCGCCAGCCATTTCCTGGGCGAATACATCGTCGGCCGGTTTTTCGTAGCTCACGTGGCCGCCCTCACGCTCGCGCGCATGAAAACCCTCGCGGAAGCCGCCGCGTGAACCTACGCTCCAATCATCGCGTCGTCGTAACCGGAATGGGAGTCATCACCCCGCTGGGCATCGGCAAGATGACGTTCTGGGAAGCCATCGTCGCCGGTCAGATCGGTGTCGCACCCGTCACGAGATTCGATGCGAGCGCTTGTGCATCGCGACTGGCAGCTCAAATCGATGGCTTCGATCCGGCTGATCATATGGACGCTCGCCGCGTTCGCAGGACGGACCGCTATGCTCAGTTCGCGATCGCCGCAACCCGGCTCGCGCTCGCCGATGCAGAATTTTGCGCGCATGGTAACGGTCATGACGTCGGCGTCTATGTCGGTTCGGCGCTCGGCGGGTTGGCCTTTGCCGAAGCGCAGCACGGGCAGTTCATGGCGGGCGGGGTCGGTACGATTCGTCCGCTGTTAGCGATTTCGGTTTTCGGCGGCGCATCGTCGAGCAACATCGCGTTAGAGTTCGACTTGAGCGGACCCAACGTCTCGAACGGAAATTCGTGCGCCGCGGGTGCAGTCGCCATCGGCGAAGGGTTTCGCGCGGTCGCTCGCGGCGATGTTCGCGCTGCCGTCGCCGGCGGTGTCGAAGCGCCGCTCGCACCGCTGTCATTCGCGGCATTCAGCGTCATCAACGCGATGTCCAAACGCAACGATGATCCGCCGGGCGCGAGCCGGCCGTTCGATCGAGCGCGCGACGGTTTCGTGATGGCCGAAGGCGCCGGAATCATCGTGCTCGAGCGACGAGACGATGCGATCTCGCGCGGTGCCCGCATCTATGGGGAAGTGGCGGGTTACGGATTGAGCAACGACGCGCATCACATGACCGCCCCGCGGCCGGATGGCGAGGGAGCGACCCGTGCCATGACCGCCGCTCTACGCGAGGCGTCGCTGACGCCTGCGGAAGTCGAATTGATCAATGCCCATGGCTCGGCGACGCCACTCGGCGACCGGGCAGAGTCGGTGGCGATCAAGCGCGTCTTTGGTGACGGCGCCGGCCGGATCCCGATTATGGCAACCAAGGGCCAACACGCGCACGCCCTCGGCGCGACCGGCGCGTGGGAAGCGGCACTGGCGCTGCTCGCGATGCAGGCGCGCCGCGTCCCGCCAATCGTCAATCTCGAACACGCCGAGGACGACTTGGATTACGTGCGAGCGTTCCGCGATCTCGCGCCGCGCGTGACCCTCGCGAATTCGTTTGGGTTCGGCGGGATAAACGCGGCGCTGGTCTTGCGTACCGAGTAAGTCTCGCAGTGTTTGAAACGGCCGCGGGCTGCGCGCCGATCAGGCTCCGAAACCGCAAACGCGGGTATAACGTCCCCGCCCGAATCGACCCTCGCTCGGCAGTCGATCGCGCCAATATCTCTCCTCAGCGGGGTCGTCAGCTTTGGCGTCGTCGAGACGATACCGGTGCTGAGAAACGCCGGCAAAGGCGGGGTCGGCTGCGCCGGGCTGGCTGGTTGACAGCCTCTGACTCTGCGATACAAAGTAATTATTTTGCGACACAGAGTGAGGTAGCCGGCTCGAGGGTAGGGCGGCAGAGAGAGTTGCCAGTGCTTCGACAGGTGGTGGCCATTGCAGCGATCTGGGTCATCGCGACGGTGGCGTGGCTTATTTGGGCGCCACCATCGCCGTTCGCACCCAAGCTTCCAAAGTTCGGACCGCGAGGGCGTCCTGTCAACCTGGGGCGCGCCGCAGAGCCAGTCGGCTCCGCATGCTTCACGACCATAACGGGGGTCGATCCAAAAACCAAGCAGCTCATCGAGGCGGTCTATCCGCTGACCTTATCCAAGACGCGCGCCAGCGCCGACTTGCGGCTCGAACACCGGCAAAAAGGCTTGCTCTGGTACAGCACCTACGATGTCGACTTCAGCGGCGAATACGCTTTCAAGAACGACACGCCCGGCGAATCGATCGATTTCCATTTTAGTTTCCCCGCCCAGCAAGCGGTCTATGATGATTTCCGCATGACCGTCAATGGCAGTCCGGTCGGCGGGACGGGCTCGGGGAGCGCCACCGCCAATGCCGTTCACCTTGCGCGCGGCCAGACGGCTATTATGAAGGTCGCGTATAAATCGCACGGCCTCGACGGTGGTCCTACGCTTTCGGTTCGGGCGTCAGCAACGTCCGGGACTTCCAACTGACCACGACGACGAATTTCGCCGCCATCGACTTTCCGAGCGACACGCTGTCACCGACTTCCAAAACGCGCACCGCGGCGGGCTGGAAGCTCGATTGGGATTACCACAACCTCGTTTCCGGTTACCAGATCGGTCTGGTCATGCCCGAGAAACTGCAGCCCGGACCGCTGGCGCAGGCGATCACGTTCTGGGCGCCGCTCTCGCTGCTGTTCTTTTTCTTTGTGATCTTCATGATCGCGACGTTGCGCGAGATCGATATCCACCCGATGAATTACGTGTTGATCGCGTGCGGTTTCTTCGCGTTCCACTTGCTGTTCGCATATTTGGTCGACCACCTCGCTGTCAACGTAGCGTTTGCGATTTGTTCGCTAGTCTCGATCTTTCTCGTCGTGTCCTACTTGCGGCTGGTCGTCAACATGCGCTTTGCCGCCGTGGAAGCCGGCGTTTCGCAATTTGTGTTCTTGGTGCTGTTCTCGTACGCGTTCTTCTTCAAGGGCTTCACAGGACTGACGATCACGATCGGCGCTATCATCACCTTGTTCGTGGCGATGCAAATGACCGGCCGAGTACGATGGAATGAACGATTCGCCAAACCTACGCCGGCGCCGGCGGCCCGGCGCTGAAGTCGAGGAGGCCGGCCGACAGCTCCGGAACCTGACGGCGGGCTGAACGTCCGCAAAAATTGAGTACGGTGTGGAGGAACGATGATCTTTGCAGCGAGCTTATTGATAGCGCTGGGCACCGCTGCGACAGCGCCGGAGTACCCGCCACTCCCCGGCTGGCTCGGTTTCTCGGCCGCCGAAGTCGGCCGGCCAAAACGGTTTGCCTTTAGCCCCGAGACACGCTTTGGCACGGTCGCAATCCTCGAAACGGGCGCGGAAGACGGTCCGCTGTCTGCCCTCGCCGGCTGGCGCAACGAACGTTCCGGCGTCCGCGTTCGGCTGATTGGTTCCGGAAAGCCAGCCGATGCGGCGTTCACCACGGTTTCCAAGATTTCATATGGGTGCGAGAACATGGCCAGTGCGGCGCTGTTCAAGGCGCCCATCACACTGGCGGAAGGCCCGACGTGGATCATGCCGGCGACGTCGACCGAAAACGTCACCGCCGTGCGGGTTACCAAGTTTGTGCGGCGCAGAAACGGTGCTAGTTTCGCGGCCGGCAGCCAAAGCTGGATGTTCGGTGAATACAGCGTCACGCGTGTCGCTACGAGCCGTACAAAGGGCTATCTTTCGGTGATGCGACAAAGCGCGGGGCAGATCTTTCGCGAAGCGTATGAAGCAGCGGCCGCCGGAGCGGAGGTGCTGTTACCCGAGCCGGTTGCGGCCTTCTTTTTCCCAACCTCCAACATCACGGCACTGGTCGTTTGGCGTCCGCATCTCGAAGGCAACGAATTCAAGGTCGTTGCGTTGCGACCAACGTCGGGCAGGGTCCTGGGCATGCGCGGGGGTCGCGGCGATCTCGACCTCTATTGGTGTGCGTTTTAGCAGCACGAAAGCACGAGCGCAACCCAACTGCACGACTAGCGATCCATTGGCGTTTGCAGCAGCACGCGCTATGAACGCTTGAGCGCTGAACTGGCGAGTGCGTGGCCGGCGACCCAGCAGTGGCTCCTTCGTTAGAACGGCCTGCGGGAATCGAACTGCGGCCGAAGAAGCTGTGGCCCGAAAGGATGATCTGAAATGCCGCGCTTTCTGCACACGTCGATATTTGTGAGCGATATGAATGCTTCGATCGATTTCTATACCAAAAAGCTCGGACTGAAACTGCTCGATGGGCCAATCCACTACCCGGGGAACGCCGATATGGCATTCGTCGGCGCGAACTGGGACGCGTATGTGGAACTCGTGTACGATCTCGAGGACCATCCACCGTATGAAATCGGTAATCGATATGAACACCTTGCGATCGAAATCGAAGGCGACTTGCCGGGTTATTGCGCCCGCCTGCAAACCGAGGGCGTGAAGATCCTCCGGGGACCGAAGAAAGCACCCAGCGGCTCCCGCTCGATCGCCTTCATCGAGGACCCGAACGGCATTCCCATCGAGTTGCTCGAACCGCGAACGAGACCCGCACCCTGAGTGGAAGCCAGCTCGCGTGCGCGATTTGCGCGAGCGACTCGGTGCCGCTGTTTGTCGCCAACGGGTATCCGATTCGTTCGTGCACCAACTGCGGGCACCGGTACGCGGAGTTCGACGCCGCTGCCAATCACGTGGCCCAAGTCTATGACGACTCCTACTTCAACGCGGGCGGCGCCGGATACGCAAATTATTTGGCTGAGGCGCAGCTGCTGCGTGAACATGGCGAGCGGTACGGCCGGATCCTGGCGCGCTGGCGGCAACCCGGGCGGATTCTCGACGTCGGCGCCGCCGCCGGTTTTTTGCTAGACGGTTTTCGAGCCGCCGGCTGGAGCGTCACCGGTGTCGAGCCCAATGCCGCGATGGGGGCCTACGCGCGCGCCGAACTCGGCATCGACGTGCGCGTCGGCACCCTGGAAACCTTTGCTGACACCGAAAAGTTCGATGCGATCGCGATGATCCAGGTCGTCGCCCACTTCTTCGATCTGCGCCAGGCATTTGAACGAGCCGGCGCGCTCGTAGAGCGTGGTGGGCTACTGCTAGTCGAAACCTGGAATCGCGAAAGCCTAACCGCAAGAATGCTGGGAAAGCATTGGCACGAGTACAGCCCGCCGAGCGTCTTGCACCTGTTTTCGCCGGCTGATCTTGGCGCGCTTGCGCGACAGTTCGGATTCGAACCGCTTGCCCGCGGTCGACCGCGCAAATTCATCCTCGGCTCGCACGCGAAGTCACTGCTTACGTTTAAGGCCGGCGAGAGCTCGCTGGGAAAGGTGATGCGAGCGCTAGGAAACGTGATCCCCGATGGTACGCGGATACCTTATCCGGCTGAAGACTTGTTCTGGTCACTCTATCGGAAAGGCTGATGGGCAATGGCGCTGCGCAATCCGATTCGAAACAAACTGCGAACGTTCACCCTGGCGATGCCCGGTGCCCACGAAGAATTCCCGTGGGGCGAGTCCGTTGTCAAAGTCGACGGGAAGATCTTTATATTTCTCGGTGACTCAGAGTCCGAGCCTACGTGTTCGCTCAAGTTGCCGGCTTCCAATGCAGCCGCGTTAGCAGTGGCAGGAGCGACGCCCACCAGGTACGGCCTAGGCCGCGCCCTTTGGGTTACGATCCCACTGCAGCGGACTTTACCGCCGATCGACATTCTCAAAGAATGGGTCGAAGAGAGTTATCGCGCCATTGCACGCAAAAGCCGAATCGCGCAGCTCGGGCTCTGAGGTCGCCTAACGATAGATGAAGGGATCTCGCGGCGCTGCAATCCGCTTGGCGCGAGCGGTTTGCAGGTATGGGCCGCGGGCATCGACGGCGACCGTCCCCTCGACGGTCCACCAGCTTCCCGGCGGATTCAGCCGCGGCACGATTCGAAGGGCCAGCGGTTCGGCGTCGGCGCGACAGCACGTGATCTCGTAGCGAACGAGCTTTGTCGTCGATGCATTCGACGCGACCGAGCCCGTGAACACAAGCTGAGCGCCCGGATACAGATCGACCGGCGTGCTTGCGGACCCCGCGGCCGGCGGGGCCGGCGAACCGAAGATAATCGCGCCGAACATGATTGCCGGGACGCGTAAGCCGACCGCACGGTTACCGTGGTCGCGCGTATCTTTCCGCAAAGCGAAGCTAACGGCGACTGGAATCGCACACCAAATCAGGGGCAGCAAGCGCGGATGAACGAGTCCGGCCGGGCCGGCAAGCGCAAGCATGGCACAAGCGGCCGACACCATCACGTAGCCAAGCCGCGTTCCGCAGCTCGTAGCAACTTGCACCGCGCAGGTGCGCGGCGCCGCGTGCGTACCGAGAGCCATCAACCCTGCACTGCACAACAGCCCAGTGGAAAATGCCGGTGCGGTCGTGCGCAGAGCCACGGCCGACGCCACCGCCCCCGTCGTGCAGGGATACCAAGCGCCGAGGACCAGACCGCCTACGAACGAGATGGCATCGGTCAACGGACCGGAGCCCATCGTGGGAAGCCAGCCGACCGAAAGGATCGCTTTGAGCAGCATCGTAGCCGCGCCCGCCTCGCAGATTGCGGCGAGTTCGGCAAGCGGATCTCGAAAGTTTTCGAAGGCTGCGCGATCGTTCGGGCGCACGCTCGATGTTTGCCGCCAGCGCAGCGCGCTCAGCAGCAGAAGCGCAAAGCCGGCGCGCAGCAGCGCGATCGGAGGACCGAAGGCGACCCAGCACAGCGCTACCGCAGGTAGGGCGAGTGCGCCCGGAAAACGGCCGCAGCCGCATCCGATGGTCTGGGTCCAGAAAGCGGCCGTTCGACCGACGCGACCCGCGAAGCGTCGGTTTTCGAACAGGGAGGCCAGCAGGCTCGAGCCCAGCACGAACGGGGCCGCCTCGAAAAGCAGCCCGCCGGTGTTGGCCAGCGCAGCGTGGAGTGCCGGCGGCGGAAGCGCGAAACATACCGCTCCCACGGCCGCCCAGCGAGCAATTCGTCGAAGCTTGAGCGCACGAATGCGCATCGCGCCGCGCGAGCGACGTCGCAGGCCCCGAAAGTCAGGGGACGTGACGCCTCCTGTTCATAATGAAAGACTCGCATGCAAAAAATCGCCGCCCCGCGCGGCACGGCGGATGTCTATCCCCCGCAAATCGGGCGGTGGCAAGCCCTCGAGAGCCGGATGCGCGAGATCGCGCACCGATTCGGATACGGTGAAATTCGGACACCGCTCTTCGAGGCGACCGAGCTGTTCGTCCGCGGCGTCGGCGATGCGACCGACATCGTCGAGAAAGAGATGTACAGTTTCGTCGACAAAGGCGGCCGAAACATGACACTGCGACCGGAGTGGACGGCGCCGGTCGTGCGAGCGGTACTGGAACACCATTTGCTGGCGAACGGCCCGCAGCGCCTGTACTACATCGGTCCGTTCTTTCGCTACGAACGGCCGCAAGCCGGCCGCTACCGTCAAGCGCATCAGTTCGGCGTCGAGTGCTTTGGTTATGCGGCCCCTGAGGCCGACGTCGAAGTGATTCAGATCGCGCACGAACTCTTGCGGGCGCATCGAATCGACGGTGCCGTCTTGCACCTCAATTCCGTTGGGGACGCCGTCTGCCGGCCGGCGTATCGTGCCGCGCTGTTCACCCACTTCGATCGGCATCGCGAGGACCTCTCGGCCGATTCGCAGCGGCGGCTCGAGCGCAATCCGCTGCGCATCCTCGATAGTAAGGCCGACGCCGATCAGCCGATGATTGCCAGCGCTCCAACGCTAGCCGAGTCGCTGTGCGAGCCCTGCCGAGCTCACTTCGAGCGAGTGCAAACCCTGCTGAAGTCGATCGGCATCACTTACCGAATCGATCCGCATATCGTCCGCGGCCTCGACTACTACACGCGCACGGTTTTTGAGTTCGTCTCACCGGCGCTGGGCGCCCAGAGCACGCTCTGCGGCGGCGGGCGCTACGACGACCTCGTCCATTCGCTGGCTGGGCCGCCGACGCCGGCGGTCGGTTTCGGCCTTGGAATCGAACGCTTTTTGATGGTTCTCGAACAGTGCGAGCGAACGCATGCAGCTCAGCCGGATGGGATCGCCGTCATCGCGCTCGGCGAGGCGGCGCGCATGCGGCTCGCGCCGCTGGTCGCCGAACTGCGCCGCAGCAGCGGCCCGCTCGCGATTTCAATCGACTACGGCGACGCAAAGCTGGCGCTGCAGCTCAAACGCGCGGATAAGCTGGGGGCCCGGATGGCGCTGATCGTGGGCGACGAGGAACTCGACGCGCGAACGGTGATCGTCCGCGATCTCATCCACCGCTCGCAAGAGAGCCTGTCCGACACCGGCGATCCCGTCGGAACTGCGGCCGCGATCCTCGCTCGCTATCGCGCCTTGCCCCCGGTGGCGAAGGCCGAGGTCGGCGCCGCATGATCGCGCAGCCGCCCGACGACGAACAGGCGATCAAAGCGTTGCTCGAAGTGATGCGCACGCACGATCTCGACGCGCTGACCGTTCGCACCGGTGAGACGACCTACGAGCTCATACGGCGGCCCGACCATCCTGTAACCACCGTGGTAACGGCCGCCGCAGCCGCTGATGTGCCGGCCGCTGCGCCCGCTGATGTGCCGGCCGCCAGCAATTACCGCACGGTGACGGCGCCGATCATCGGCGTCTTTTACCGCTCGTCGTCGCCGGGCACCGATCCGTTCGTCGAGGTCGGCGATCGGGTCGAAGTCGGAACGACGCTGTGCATTCTCGAAGCGATGAAGCAAATGAACGAAATTACCTGCGAGCACGCCGGTATCATCCGGCGAGTCCTGCCCGACAACGGTGCGCTCGTCTCGCTGGGAGAGGAACTGTTTTGGATCGAGCCGTGAGGTCGCGGCGCACGTTTCGCGAGATGCTCGAGGACCGGCGCGGATTGCTCGAGGCGGACCGATACGAAGCCGTGATCGATCGGGTAGCCCGCACGCTGATTGCGGCGTTCACGGCCGGCAAATCGGTGTACTGGCTCGGCAACGGCGGCAGCGCGGCCGACGCGCAGCACCTGGCGGCTGAGTTCAGCGGGCGGTTCCTGCGCGAAGGCCGCCGGGCGTTGCCGTCTGAGGCGTTGTCGGTCAATTCTTCGGCGGTGACGGCGATATCCAACGATTTTGGCTATGAACGCGTCTTCGCGCGCCAGGTGGAAGCGCACGTCCGCCCCGGCGACGTCGTGATTGGCCTCACGACCAGCGGCAATTCGCCAAACGTCGTGCTAGCGCTCGAAGAAGCCAAGCGGCTTGGTGGAACGACGATTGCCTTCAGTGGAAACGGTGGTGGCCGCGTCGTCGAGGTCGCCGACATCACGGTCATTGGGCCGGCAGGCTATTCAGCACTCGTGCAAGAGGTGCATATCACACTCGGGCACATCGTCTGCGATCTGGTCGATCAGGCCTTCTCACCGTGAAACGCGCATTAGGGGATCCCCATCTTGCAGCGCAAAATGGGGTGCGGCTGCAACGGTGCCGAGTTCGGCAAGCGTACTCCGGAGGAAGATGCGCTTTCGACGGTGAGGGCGGCTTCCGGTCTCCCTCCATGGACGAACCGCAAACCCTCGGCTCCGTACACCCGCGCTCTCTCGGCCACGACAGGCGTGCGGAGCGTGCGCGGAGTTTCGTTGCCGAACTCGGACACGCTGACGAATTTAGCGTCGATGCTGGCGAGCTCATGCCGGCTTCGCAGACTCTTAACAAAATGTGCGCCCGTCACACACGGGCGGCATTCTTAGATCGTGACGGCACGCTCATGGAAGATAGCGGCTTCATCGGCGATCCGCGTCGCATCGTGCTTCTGCCCGGGGTTGCACACGCGTTGCGCCTATTGCACGCCGCCGGCTTCGAGCGGATCGTCGTCACGAATCAATCCGGCGTTGCTCGCGGGTATTTTGGCGATTACGACGTCGAGCGCGTCCATGCTGAACTGCAAGATCAGCTTCGGTCTGACGGTGCGGCGGTCGATGCATTCTATTATTGTAGCCACCTGCGCGACTGCGACTGCCGCAAGCCCGCTCCCGGCATGATTTACCGCGCCGTCGCGGACCGCGCGATTGACCTGCCGCGCAGCGTTCTGTTTGGCGATCGCGAGAGCGATATCGTGCTCGCTCAGTCCGTCGGCATCCTCGCCGTCCTGGTCAACGCTTTCGAGCTGTACGAAGGCCCCGAGCCGGCATTTCGCGCCGATTCGCTGCTCGACGGTGTGCGCTGGCTTCTGGCGCTTCCCAATAATCGCGCGCACGATCGAAGCGATGCCTAGCACGATTGCCCGCGCCGACGTTCGTTCGCTGCTGGCGCGGATGGAGACACTGCGGGTTCTGGTCGTCGGAGACGTCATGCTCGACGAGTGGGTGTGGGGCGCGGTGTCGCGAATCTCCCCCGAAGCGCCGGTGCCGGTCGTGGCGGTCAGCGATCACTCGTTTACGTTGGGCGGCGCCGGCAACGTTGCCAGCAATTTGCGTGCGATAGGCGCGCGGGTGGCTTTTGCCGGCGTGGTCGGCGACGACCCCGAAGGGAAACGCGTGTGCAAGTTGCTTGATGAAATCGCCGTCGATCGGACTGCGGTCATCGTGGTGGGGGACCGTCCGACGACCCGCAAAACCAGAATCGTGGCGCAAAATCAACAGGTGGTCCGCGCCGACTGGGAGTCGATTGCGCCGCTGGCTGCCGCCGATCGCCGCCGGGTATGCGAGGCCGTCGAGCGTGCTGCGCGCCACTACGATGCCGTCGTGCTCAGCGACTACGCGAAAGGGTTGTTCTCACGCGATCTCGTCGAGGCTGCCAACGAAGCGCCGATTGTGACGGCCGATCCCAAACCAGCCAACGTGGCGCTGTTCGGGGGCGTCACCTGCGTTGCGCCCAATGCCCAAGAAGCGGCACTAGCGACCGGCATCAAGATTAGTGATGACGCATCGCTGGCTCAAGCAGGTGCAGCTTTGCTGACGCAACTCGACTGTCGCTACGTCGTCATCACACGCGGTGAGCGAGGAATGGCGCTGTTCGGTCGCAGCGGCGAGCGCCTGCTGATTCCGTCGGTCGCGCGGACCGTCTACGACGTGAGCGGCGCAGGTGACACCGTAATTGCGGTACTGAGCTTGGCGCTCGCCGCCGAGGCACCTGTCGATTTGGCTCTGGCACTGGCGAATTTTGCGGCCGGTGCCGTCGTTGGCAAACTGGGAACTGCGACCGCCTCGCCCGCCGAAATTCTGGCGCTGGTTGGTGCGCATGACTGAACGCTCATTTGCCCCCGTGTTCAAGATCGATGACGCCGTCGAATGGCGCGAGGAGCAGCGTGCCCGTGGGGAGAGAGTCGTCTTTACCAACGGGTGCTTCGATCTGCTGCACGCCGGCCATATCGACTATTTAGCGTGGGCCCGAGAGCAGGGCGACGCGCTGATCGTCGGGCTCAACTCCGATGAATCGGTCCGTCAACTCAAAGGCCCCGAGCGCCCGCTAGTGATGTACGCGGATCGGGCGCGCATCATCGCAGCGCTGCGAAGCGTCGACGCCGTTGTCGGTTTCGGCGAACGCACGCCGGAAGTGGTTCTGGATCGGATCCGGCCCGACGTGCACGTAAAGAGCGCACAGTACCGCATCGAAGATCTCCCCGAGCGGGCGGTGATCGAAGCCGCGGGCGGCGAGATCCGGCTAGCGCCGCACACGGCCGAACGCAGCACGACGGATCTGCTCGCAACCATTCGCCGGCGGTACGGTTAGCCTACGCCGATGCGGATCGCGATCACGTGCAACGGGCCGGGCGAGTTCGCCGGCTGGGCACGGCCGCTCGTTCGCGCGTTGCTCGCGCGCGCGCCCGCGACGGCGCTGTCGCTCTTTTTCGTTCCGGATGACTACGCAACCGGTCGCGAGGCGGCGGTTGCGCGCCGGCTATTCCCCCAGATTCGGGTCTTTGAACCGCGTGAATACCTGCGCTTTGCATTGCGGCGGCCTCTCGAGGGTGCACCGACGGCAGTCGATCTCGTGCAGTATCTTGGCGGTGACTTGTTCCACGCGGTCCGGTTACACGCGCGCCTGGGCGGCGCTGCCCACGCGTATAAATTCTCGCGATCGGGGTCCCGCAGCATCTTTTCGCGAGTCTACGCCGTCGATGAGGGAAACCAAGCCGACCTGCTTCGCGCGCGCGTGCCACCCGATCGCATCGCGGTCGTTGGCAATTTAGCTGTCGACGGGGCACTGGCCGAAGCCGCCGGTGCCTTCGACGATGACGACTCGGCGATCGCAGCCGGCGGCGTCCTCATCATGCCAGGTGCCCGGCGCGCCGAAATCGCCAACCTGCTGCCATTCTTTTTGGAAATGGCGCGACGGCTGCGGGCCCGTCGGCCCGACGTGCCGATTGCCTTTGGACTCTCCCCGTTCACATCGGACGAGCAAATCTCGGCGGCGCTGGCGCGCGGCGGGGACCGGCGACTTTGGGGAACGGTGGGCTCGTTCGCAGACGGCGAACTACGAGCCGGCGACGAGCGTCAAGGCTTTCCGGTCGTGCGCGAAGCGATGCGATTCGCCGCCCGCGCTCAGGTGGTGGTGACGATTCCTGGTACAAAATGCATTGAACTCGCAGCCCTCGGCGTTCCGACCGTCGTTTGCGTTCCGGCGAATGCGCCGGAACTCGCGACGATAAACGGGCCGCTTACGTATCTGGATCGCTTGCCGCTCATCGGCGCGCCGCTCAAACGTGCCGTCGTAATGAGGGTCGTTGCGCACTTTCGCTATCTCGCGCAGCCGAACATCGATGCTGGCGAATGCCTCATGCCGGAATTGCACGGGGCGTTGATGCCGGGATACGTCGCCGGTCGCGTAATAGACTATCTCGCCGACGAAGCCGGTCGGGCACAGGCCGGCGCCACCCTGCGAGCGCTCTATGCGGCCCATGTCGGCGCCGCCGAACGGATGGCGACGGCGATGCTCGAAACACCGTGTTTCACGGAGGAGGTTCGCACGTGAGACTCTCGGTCGTTATCGCGAGCAAAGATCGGTCAGCCTTCTTGGAGCGGACGCTCGAGTCGCTGGCGCTGCAAGTCGATCCGCCGTCCTTCGAGGTGGTCGTCGCCGACAACGGATCGACGGACAACACGGCCGACATCGTCGAAGCGCGACGGAAGCTGGGCACGTTCCCGCTCAACCGCGTCTTTGTCGCCCGACCAAATCGGGCCCAGGCGCGCAACGCGGGGATGTACGCCGCTTCGGGCGAGATCGTCGTGTTCGTCGACGACGACGTGTGGTTGCCCGAGCATTTCCTGCGGGCGCATGCCGCGGCACACACCGCAATTTTCGACCTGTGCGTTTCTGGTCCCATTCTCAACGTTGCGTCATATGCCGAGCGGCCGCGACCCACCGGCGCGAACTATTCGCGAGCTTTTCTGTGTACGTGCAATGCCTCGGTGCCACTCGCCTCGCTGCGCGCCATCGGCGGCTTCGACGAGCAGTTCGATCGGTACGGGTGGGAGGATACCGAACTCGGCCTCCGCCTGCGCGCAACGGGGATCCATGGCACCTTTTCCTGGGACGCATTTCTTTATCATATCAAGCCGCCGGCGGTGGAAACGCTGGCGGTCCGCTTGCGAAAAAAGATCGAGATGGCGCAGATGGCGGTGCGATTGCTTGACAAACACGCGGGTGTTCGCGCGCGCTTGGCTACCGGCGCCCACCCGGCGAATCTCGTGCGTAGCCGAATCGTGGCGCCGAGTTGGCTGCTGCCAGTGTATGCCGCGGCGGCGGAGGATGAGCGCTTGCCGCGGGCACTCCGTTGCGTGGCCTGCGCGCAGTTACTAGACGGCGTTTACGCGCAAGAACTCCGGCGCGCGATTGCGGCGCGGCGCGGCGGACAGCGCGCGTGATTGCCTGCCGCGCGCTGCTCGTTTGCGCCGGCGGTGGCATCGGCGATACCCTGCTGGCATCCCTGGTCGCCCGCGCACTGCGAAGCAAATACGCCACTGTCGACGCGGTCGCGCTATCGGCGCATCGCGAGGTGCTGGTTCGTAATCCGGACATCGACGCGGTCTACAGCTTCGACCGACCTTTCCGGACAATTGCCGCGGAACTTCGAGCGAAACGCTATACCGCCGCGGTCGTAACGTGGGCAACACAGCGCGCTGCCGCACTGCCGTTTGCCGCCGGGATCCCGGTACGCGTCGGTCAGGCGCGGCGGCTGTATTCGCCGCTGTTCACGCATCGCGTGACCGTTCTGAGCGAGCTTGGCGACCACTCCACGCACTGGTCGCAAATCTTGCTTAATTACGCGCGGGCGATCGGTTGCGACACGAACGATCCGCAGCCGTCGTTTCCGATTCGGCCCGAGGAAGAGGCCCAGGCCAGCGCACTGCTGGCGCCGGTAGTCGGCGAGCGGCGGTTCGCGATCGTTCACCCGACGTGCGCGGTCGCCCCGCGACGTCCGGTTTGGCCGATCGACGGCTGGGTGTCGGTCGTGCGCGCGCTCGAGCGACAGTTCGGTGTCGCCGTGCTCATCAGCGGTTCGGTCGCCGATCGGCCGATCGTCGACGCGATAGCAGCCGCCACCGGCGCGACCTCGATTGCCGGCAAAACTGCCCTCGGCGTCTTTGCGGCCGTCGCTCGGCGCGCTCAGTTTTTCGTGGTGATGCACAGCGGTCCGATGCACATCGCTGCGGCGGTCGGGACACCGACCGTCGGCATCTTCCCGCTGGCCGTTGACGAGCCGGAACGTTGGGGGCCGCTTGGGCCACATACAGCGCTGGTTCGCAACAGCTTTCCATGTCATTGTCATGCGCGGATCGAAACCTGCTCGGTGTACGAATGCGTCCGCGAATTGCGGGTCGACGAGATCGTAGCGGCGGTGACGCGTTTGGTCGAACGGGAACTCGTTCGATGACGGCCGCCGGCGAACCGCAGGTCACGCTCCAGCTCTGCACGTTTAAGCGCGCGCACGTCCTGGGTCGAGTCCTGGACGCGTGCTTCGAGCAAACCTATGCGAGTGCGAAGTATGAGGTCGTCCTGGTCAACGATGGTTCACCAGACGATACACAGGCGGTAATCCAAGCGGCTCGAGCGCGCGCCACCTGCGCGTTCATCGTCATCGATCAGGTCAATGCCGGCCTGGCTAAGGCGCGCAATGTGGGGATTTCCCGCGCTCGCGGCGAGCGCATCATCTTTATCGATGACGATGTCCTGGTGACGCCATCGTTCATCGAAGAGCACATGCGCTCGCACGCGCGCAGCCCGTCGGCGGTCGTGCGCGGGGCGGTGATCAATACGCCGAGTTTCGAGCGGCTGCCGCCGCCGGTATGGTCGATGACCCACTATAGTGGAAACTTCTTTTGGACGACCAATGTGTCGGTGCCGCTGGCGACGTTGCGCGCGGTCGGCGCGTTCACTGAGAGTTTCCGCGAATACGGTTGGGAAGACATCGAACTCGGCATGCGGTTGCGCGCCGCCGGCGTACGCGGCGTTTTCAACCGTGACGCGTTGGCGTATCATTATAAGCCCTTACCACGGCGCTCGAACGTCGCAGCGATGGTGCGGCAGGCGCGATCGCAGGCGCGCACGGCGGTCCAGCTTGCGGAACTTCATCCGCATTGGCGCGTTGCGTTGTCGACCGGCGATAACGTCGTCCAACGTTTGCTCTACCGGGCAGCGCGAACCTTGAGAGTCTCCGCTCTCGTCGAACGCGTCTTACCGGGTGAAGCGGATGATCCCGTTTTGACCCCGGCGCAGCGGCTGGCAGCCCAGACGCTCGTCAGCGCCGCGTACTTCGACGAACTGGAAAAGCGGCGACGTAGCGATGACTATCGTTCTCTCGCGCCTTGATAGGATCGGCGATTTGGTCCTATCGACCCCGGCGATTGCGTCGGTCCGACGTTCTTGGCCCGAGGCCCACATTACGCTCGTGTGCAGTCCGCAAAATGCAGTCGTCGCAGATGGTAGCCCGGATGTGGACACGCTGGTTACGGTGCCGGCCGGCATTCGACCGAGGGTCGTCGGCGAACGATTCGCCGGTCGCTGTGATCTGGCGATCGCGCTGGCACCGCGGGCTGCTGACTTTGAGCTGATCGGGGCCACGAGGGCTCGCCGGCGGCTCGGTTACACCTACGTGCGCCGGTACGTAGCGCGACTCACGGCGCGGCTCTTTCTGACATCATGCATGATTTCGGAGGCCGATCCGCAGTTGTGCGAGCGCGACCCTACGTACGTCGTGCGCCACGAAGTCGACCAGTTGCTGGCGCTCGTCGAGCGTGCTGGCGCTTCGGAATTGGTGCGCGAACTGCGCGTGGCGATCGACGCTGAATGCAGCGCGGTTGCGGCCGTTCCGGCGAATGGCATCGCGTTTCATCTCGGTGACCGATGGTTTCGCGACGGCAGTACGATCGCAAACGTCATCGCACTGCTGCGCGAACTTCGTCGCTTCGGCCGGCCGGTGGTGGTGACGCATGGGGCGGAAGTCCGAAACGAGGCGGCGGTCATTGCCTCAGCCGGTGTCGCCGACGCAGTTGTCGGCCGCTTGCCGTTCGCCCAGTGGGCGGCCGTTTTTGCGCGCTCCGCGCTGGTTGTTACCGTTGACACCGGGGCGACCCACGTTGCGAGCGCGACTGGACGTCCTACCGTTGTCGCATTCGAACATCGGTACTACCGCCTGTGTTCCCAGGAATGGGCGCCGTACGGAGTGCCAGCGGCCTGCGTTCGTAAACCAGCCGGCGAAACGCCGGCCGAACAGGCCGCGCTGCGGGAAGCGATCACCCAGGCGGTCGAAAGCCTGCTGCCGGTATGATTGAGCTCTCGGTGGTGATCCCCACGTTCAACCGGCTCGAAACCTTGGAGCACGTGATTCCGTCGCTGTTGCGGTCGGAACTTCGGCCCGATCGGTTTGAATTGATCGTCGCCGATTCGAATTCGACAGACGGAACCACTGCGTACTTGGCCGCCGTCGCCCGCGATCACCCGCAGGTGCGACACGTTATCGGGCCCTTTACGGGCCGGGCAATGGCGCGCAATGCCGGGATCGCCACCGCGGTCGGCGAGATCGTGCTGTTCACCGACGCCGATATCATTGCGTCACCCGACCTGTTAAACACGCATTTGTTCTTGCATCATGCACGCACCGGCATCGTCGTCGTGGGGATGGAGTTGCAGGTGAACTCGCTGGCCGACTATCGGCGTCTGCGCGATCACCCCCAGCAGCGGCGGCCTTTGCACCCCGAGTCCCGCCGGCGCTTGAGCTGGCTGTACTTCCTAACCGGAAACGCGTCGGTTCGGCGCAACGATCTCATCGCGCTGGGCTGTTTCGACGAAGCGTTCACCGGCTACGGCCATGAAGATCTCGAACTCGGTTACCGGCTCGAAGGCGCCGGGCTCGAGATCGTCTACGCGCCGCAAGCAGTAAACTATCATTGGCATCCGGTCGGATTTTCCGAACAGAAGGAAAAGATGACGCTCGCTGGACGATCGACGGTCCGTTTCTATCGCAAGCATCCGGACCTCGGCGTCAAGGCGCGGCTCGGGATGACCGCAATCTCGCTGGGCGTACATGCGTTCGCCGAGCGAAACATCGGCTTACTCGACCATTTGGAACGCGCGGCCGCGGAACGGCCTGGCCTAGCGCGCAACATCGTCTATCAATATCACTACGTAAGTGGCATCAAGGATGCACTGGCCGAGTGACGGCAGTGAAGATGTCATGCGGGACGCTGACGGCTTCGCACATCGGAAACGATGTCCAAGTCAATGGTTGGGTGAACCGGCGGCGCGACCACGGCGGCCTGATCTTTATCGACGTGCGCGATCGCGACGGCATCACCCAAGTCGTCTTCGATCCGGCGCTCGATTTGCAGTTTGCCGTCGCGGAATCGCTGCGCAACGAAGACGTCATTGGCGTGCGGGGCAACGTCCGTGCGCGGCCGGCGGGCACCGAGAACCCCAAGCTGGCAACGGGTGCCGTCGAAGTTGCCGCCGCCGCTGTTTTGGTCCATGCTCGGGCGCTGACGCCGCCGTTTCCGGTTTCGGGTGATGCCGACGTCGACGAATCGCTGCGGCTGCGGTACCGGTACCTGGATCTGCGGCGGCCGCGGCTGCAGCGCAATCTCGCCGTTCGTCACCGGATCGTCAAGGCGATGCGCGATTTCTTCGACGAGCGCGGCTTTCTCGAAATCGAAACGCCGATGCTTATCAAGTCGACACCCGAGGGAGCGCGCGACTACCTGGTTCCTAGCCGGATCCATCCCGGGGCGTTTTACGCCCTGCCGCAATCGCCCCAGATTCTCAAGCAGCTCCTGATGATTGGCGGGCTCGGGCGGTACATGCAGATCGCACGTTGTTTGCGCGATGAGGACCCGCGCGCCGACCGCCAACCAGAGTTCACCCAGCTGGACGTCGAGATGTCGTTCGTCGAACAGAACGACGTCATGGCGATTATGGAAGAATGCATCGAATACGTATGGTTGGCGGCGCTCAAGCTCCAAATCCCGCGCCCGATTCCTCGATTTGAACACGCGGATGCTATCCGGCGGTTCGGCAGCGATAAGCCGGATGTGCGCTTTGGGTTGGAGCTGAGCGATGTGGCGGAGCACTTCGTCGGGTCGGCTATCAAGTTTTTAGAGCCGTACGCCGGCGATGCCGGCAGCCGCATTGCAGCGGTGCGCTATCCCGGCGGCGCCGCGCTGTCGCGGCGTGATTTTGATGGCTTGACCGAGACTGCGAAGTCGCTGGGCGCCGGCGGAATGGTTTGGCTAGCGCTCGGGGCCGATGGCTGGAAGTCGTCGATTCAGAAGCTCTTGAACGACGAACTCGTGCAGAAGCTGGCGGCAACGGCGGGCGCTCAGACGGGAGATGCGCTGCTCATTGTAGCCGATGGTTACGCCCGCGCCTCGGAGGTTGCCGGCAAACTGCGCCTCGAGGTCGGCGACCGCGTCGGCGTCCGCGATCCGGGCCAGTTCGCGTTCTGCTGGGTCAACGGCTTTCCACTGTTCGAACGCGACGCCGAGAGCGGTGCGCTCGTGCCGACGCATCACCCGTTCACGGCGCCGTTAGCCGGACAGGCCGAGTTGCTCGATACCGATCCGTTGGCGATGCGCGCCCAGCATTACGACCTCGTGCTCAACGGCTACGAGTTGGGCAGCGGGTCGATCCGTATTCACGATCACGAGTTTCAAGGGCGAATTTTCAAGATCTTCGGCCTCGATGACGCCGAAATTGCTGCCCGGTTCGGTTTCTTCGTCGAAGCGCTCCGGTATGGCGCACCGCCGCACGGCGGGATGGCGTGGGGAATCGATCGGGTCGCGATGCTCGCCTGTGGCGAGACCAGCATCCGCGACGTAATCGCGTTCCCCAAGAATCAGATGGCGCGCGACCTCATGATGGACGCTCCATCCCCGGTCGATATCAAGCAATTGCGCGAGCTCTCCTTGCAGTCAACCGCTAAACCGCAGATGCCCAAGGTGTGACTTGGCGGATCGAAACAATGCGGCTTCCCGGCGGTCGCAATCTCGACGCGGTCGTCGGCGGGGCATCGACGGGCTCGGCGCTGGTCATAACACGGCAGTAACGACCCCATGGTCCTGGCGGCGCACAGCCGCAGGCTCGCGCAGACAATCCCGCGCGCGCCCACGCTTTACGTACCGGTCATGGCCACCGCGCTGTTTGCGAACTCCGCGACGAGATCGTGCTTGACCTTATCGACCGCGCATCCTCGTAAGGACCGCCGATTCGCTTCGGGCCCGCCATCAGGTGCGCATCAAATTCATTCAAGCAGATCGGGCCGCGATAAGGCTCAGATCGCGAGCAGGGCCCGCGCTCGGTAAAAGATCGCGTCGAGCATCGGTTCGGTGAGTTTGCGCGTATTAGTGTTCTGCCGGCTCGGATGATAGGTCGCCAGCAGCGTGACCGGCGATGCGCCCGACCGGAGCGCCGGCGCCTCGGCGCCATGACGAAAGATCGGCCGGCCCTCGAACGCGTAACCGAGTGCGGTCAGCGCTTGATATGCGGCGCGCGTACCGATAGCCCCAAGGCCAACGATGACCTTGAGGTTCGCGAGCGCCGCCAATTCACGGCGCAAGTATGGCGCACAGCGGACGATCTGGGTGGGAGTGGGTTTGTTTTGCGGCGGCGCACAGCGAATCGCTGAGGTGATCAGCACGTCCCGCAACGCAAGCCCGTCATGTCGATCTCGCTGTACGGCTTGATTCGCGAAGCCGGCTCGATGGAGGGCGCGATACAACCAGATTCCGGACGCATCGCCGGTAAACATCCGGCCGGTGCGATTCGATCCATGCGCTCCGGGGGCCAGTCCGACCAAGACGAGCCGAGCGTTCCGATCGCCAAATGCGGGCACCGGCTTTCCCCAATATTCCGAATCGAGATGTTCGCGCTTTTTCTTGCGCGCGACATCCGCACAGTAGGCACGCAGCTCGGGACAGCGCCGGCAGGTAATGATCGCAGCCTCAATGCGGGCGATCGTGCGAGCATCGATTTGCGCGTTTGCACTGGATGACACGGCAATAGCACATTCGGCGTTCGCCTGGCTCCCGGCCTGGTGCTGGCGAGCCCAGCCACGGCGTCGTTAGCCGCAGCGACGGTCTGGTGGCAATCGACGTTGGCTAGGACCGAGGTGGTTGACGCGATCGCTTCTGTGTGAAACGCTCTGCCGATGAAGGCGATGGACCGGCGAGGAATGGCGATCTTGTCGGTGACCCACGTCATCGATGACCTCAACCAAGGGTTCTTGCCGGCGTTGCTGCCATTTTTGATCGCGCAACGCGATCTGAGCTATACCGCCGCCGCCGGCCTAGTGCTAGCCGTCACCGTCAGCTCGTCGGTCGTCCAGCCGCTCATCGGATTTCTGGCGGATCGCCGACCAATGCCGGAACTGATCGCCGTTGGCGTGTTCTTAGCCGGCGCCGGTATGGCATTCACCGGCGTGGCGCCTACCTATCCGTTGATCGCGCTCGCGGCCGTCATTAGCGGCATCGGCATCGCCGCCTTCCATCCCGAGGCCGCGCGCTTTGCGAATCATGTCGCCGGTGAGGAGAAGGCCAGCGGAATGCGATGGTTCGGGCTCGGAGGAAACCTCGGCTTTGCACTCGGACCGTTGCTGGCAATTCCGGTTTTACTGGCCTTCGGTACGCCGGGTACGCTGGTATTACTTCTGCCTGCCACGGTGATCGCGTTCATCGTTTGGTGCGAGCTGCCGCGGCTACGGAAGTTCGTGCCGCCGGTTCGCAAGCGACGTGCGGGCCGGGGGGGCGAAGATCGCTGGGGTCCGTTCGCCCAATTGACGACCGCGATTGCCGTTCGATCGATGGGGAACCTTGGTCTGGTAGCGTTTATTCCGCTGTATTTCATCGCGGCGTTGCACGCGAGCAAAACGCAAGGTAATCTGGCGCTGGCATTGTTCGTGTCAGCCGGTGCGCTCGGGACGATGGTCGGTGGCCGGTGGGCCGATCGAATCGGCCGTCGCCCGGTGCTCGTCGGTTCGACGCTTGCGGCAGCGGTGCTACTCACCGCGGCAACGTGGCTCGGGTCAACGTCAGGGTCCGTGTGGATTGCAGCACTCAGCATGGCGGTTGTGGGGTTCGTGCTCTACAGTTCACAAATCGCGACCGTCGTGCTTGGTCAGGAGTACCTTCCCAACCACATTGGGATGGCATCGGGGGTCACATTTGGGCTGGCCATCAGCTTCGGCGGTGTAGCTAGTCCATTTTTGGGTTGGATCGCCGATCACCACGGCTTGGTCGCGACCATGTACGCGGTCGTCGGCTTCCTGGTTGCCGCTGGATTTATTGGTCTCACCTTGCCCCGCATGTCACACCGAACTGCGATCGAAACCAGCAGTTCGGAGCCCCAAGCCGCCTCGGCGTAGGCCCAGCGCATGAAAGACAAGCGCATCGTTCTTTGGCGCCCGATGTACGACTCGTCGGGCGCCGATGCCCTACGACGTGCCGGTTGTGATGTTACCGTCGTCGATAGCCCGAACGAAAACGACGTCGGTAACATGATTGGTGGTGCACGGGCCCTTTGGGTGCGCTATCCACACAAAGTTAGCGCGCGGCTTCTCGATGCCGGGACGTCGCTAGAAATTGTGTCGAGTTCAGGATTTGGTACCGACAACATCGCTATCGATGCCGCGACGGAGCGGGGTATTTTGGTCGTTCATCAGCCCGGCTTCGGCCGCATCTCCGTCTCGGAGCACACCCTGTTGCTCGTTCTCGCCTTGGCGCGCCGATTGCTGTGGAGCGACCGTGCGACGCGGGATGGCAGCGGTTGGGACAAGCGCGGCGATTTGCCGATTTTTGAACTCGAGGGCAAGACGGTTGGGCTCGTCGGATTGGGATACATTGGCTCGGAATTAGCTCGAAAGCTGCGACTTGGATTCAACTGTCACGTGCTTGCCTACGATCCGTACGTCGATCCGCGAATTCCGCTCCTTTGCGGCGCCACAATAGTCTCGGCGCTCGAACATTTGCTGGCGGAATCTCGAATTCTGTGCTTGTGTCCCGAGCTGACCGCGGAAACGACTCTGCTTATCGGCGCCAAGGAATTGGCTGCGCTCCCAAAGGGCGCGCTGGTCGTGAGTGCGTCACGGGGAGGCGTGCTCGATCTCAAAGCACTGTGCTCGGCGTTGGAATCGGGCCATCTTGCCGGCGCGGCGCTTGACGTGTACTCGCCCGAGCCGCTTCCGTCGGCACATCCGCTGCTGGCGCGTTCCGATGTCATCCTCACCCCTCATACGGCCGGCTTGACGGTTGAGACCAATGCTCGGACGACGCGCTCAGCTGTGGATCAACTTTTGACTGGGCTGGCCGGCGATATGCCGCCGCATCCGAAGAATCGCGCCGCCTGGGATGGCCCGCTCTCACGCCGACACCGTAGCTGAGCGCAGGACGGTCGCCGCGGAAGGCGTCGGTCAGTCGAGATCGGCGAAGCCGATGCCGGCAAGCGCGGTGTACGCTGCGATTCCGACCGCGGTTGAGAGGTTGAGGCTACGGACTGCGCCCGCCCGCATCGGAATGCGCAACGTGCGGTCAGCATGCGCGACAAGCAAATCAGATGGAAGTCCAGCCGTTTCTTTACCGAAGAACAAGGCATCGCCGCGTCCGATCGCGGCCTGGTTGTAGCGCAGGTTCCCGCGCGTGCTATAAAACCACGTGCGGCCCGCGAACGTGCTCAGTGCTCGACCGAGCGTCGAGTGCACGGTCAGGTCGATGGCGTCCCAATAGTCGAGACCCGCTCGCTTGAGTTCGCGGTCTTCGATCGAGAAGCCGAGCGGCTCGACCAAGTGCAGCGCACAGCCCGTTGCCGCGCAGAGTCGGGCGACGTTGCCGGTATTGGGCGGGATCTGTGGCTCGACGAGGACGATGTGCAGAATGGCGATTCTGCCGGCATCGGTGTCCCCAGACTCCGCAGGTCGAACACGATGAATCGGTTGGGCCCGCATTCGCGTCATCGTTCCTTCATTAGCGGCGGCGTTCGGGTTCGCACCGAAGTGGCCTGTTCATTTTGCCAGGACTTCGCGGTCGTCATTGCGGAGAATGCGACATGGTCGAAGCCGAAGCTGTCACGCCGGCGCCGCGCGCTCGTGAAGGCGAACTTCACGCGTTCGTGGTCGGCGCGCTCGAACGGGTTGCCGTCTCGTGGGCAGATGCTCGGTGCGTAGCCGACGCCTTGGTGGCGGCCGACCTGCGCGGCGTCGAGTCGCACGGGGTCGCGCGGCTTGACTCTTTCTATGTGAAACGGGTCGAGAACGGCGTCATCGTGCCGCAACCCGACTACACAACTTTGCGTGAGAGCCCCAGCTCGATTGCGCTCGATGCCGGGAACGGACTCGGGCACCCGGCAGCCCGCCACGCAATGGAGCGCGTGATCGAGAAAGCCCGCGATCAAGGTATCGCCTTCGGCACCGTTCGTAATTCCAATCATTTCGGCATCGCCGCGTACTACGCGATGCTTGCCCTCGAGCATGACATGATCGGCATCGCGTTGACGAATTCGACCCATCTGGCCCTGCCGACGTTCGGACGAGAGCGCATGCTCGGCACCAATCCGTTTGCGTACGCGATCCCGGCCGGAGCGGAACCGGCGTTCGTGCTCGATTTTTCCACGACGACGGTGACGCTCGGAAAACTCCAGGTCGCCGAGCGCAAGAACCAGCCCCTTCGGCCGGGTTGGGCCGTCGACTCCGCCGGCCGCGAAACACTCGAGGCGACCGCGGCATTCAACGGCGCGTTGTTGCCGCTTGGCGGATTGGGCGTCGAAACCGGCGGACACAAGGGCTATGGGCTCGGGCTCCTATGCGATATCCTTTGCGGAGTGCTGGCGGGCGGCGCCTTCGCAGGCGATCTGCATGTATTGGAGAGCGGCACCGTCGCCGGTTTAACCTCGCACTGGTTCGCCGCGATGCGCATCGACCGCATCCGCGACGTAGCCGACTTTAAGCGCGATCTGGATCGCGAGCTCCGGGCAATGAAGGACAGCGCCAAGGCACCCGGTCACCAGCGGATTTATGTTGCCGGCGAAATCGAATATGAAAAGACGCTCGAACACCGGCGCAGCGGCATCCCGCTGCACCCTAAGGTCTTCGCCGAACTTGATGCGATGGCCGAGCGCCTCGGCATTCACCGGCTCACGAAAGTCTAGTGACTCGACCCGAAGCTTCGTTGCATCAGTCGGCAGTGAGTCCTCGCCTGGATCGAGGCCGCGTCGGCGCGCATCGTTCGCTGCGCGGCAGTCTGCATCTCGGCGGTCTCGGCGCAAGGGCGCCGAATGGCAAGTCATTATGCAGTGAGCGGCGACGAGCCGAGCGAACAGCCGAGCCGACTCATGGAACGAATCTCCGGGTCGGGACGCTAGATCTGCCACTCCCATGAGTTCCAATTGTCGGCGACGAAACGGGCGGGTTTATAGCCTCGCAGATCGCTGTTGTAGGCATGGCGCGCTTGTTGCCAGTACAGGAACACCGCCGGGACGACGTCGTGCAGCCGCTGTTCCTCTTGTTGATAGAGAGCTTTGCGTTTAGCGCGATCGAACGTGCGTAGCGCATCGTGAGATGTTTTCGTGAGCACCGGATCGTTTAGGAAACTCGTGTTGGCGCCGTTCGGTGGGATGAACTTCCCGCTCCATAGCGCCTCGTTGTCGGGATCTGGGGCGCTGGTCGCGATCGACCAGGAAAGATCGTATTTGCCGCCATACAGCGGCCCGTTCTGTGCGAACAGCAAGCTGACCGGGTAATTCTTGATCTGCAGATCGATGCCGACGGCGCGGAGCTGCTGCTGGATTACGACTTCCGCCTGTTCGTTCGCCGGCCGGTTGGTTCCGGTGGAAATCGTGAGTTTGAGCGGGATCTGACCGCGCCGGCGAATGCCGTCGGCGCCCGGCCTGAATCCCGCTCGATCGAGAAACCCCTTCGCTTCCTCGACGTCGAATCGGTACTGGCGAATCCGCGGTGCAGCCCATGAACCCGGAATGATATCGCTGACGGCCCGCAGATTGTATCCGTGGTAAACGGTTCGATTGATGGCGTCCCAGTCGACGGCTTCGGCGATGGCCCGCCGGACGCGCACATCACTCAGCGCGGGCTTGCGGCAATTGAATTCGAGATGCCGGTAGTTCGCGATCAGGTGCGCATCGACGGTGATTCCGTCGATTTTTTCCAATCGCGCGATCTGGTTTTCGGAAACGGCCGCGTAGACGTCGATCTCGTGCGTTTGGAGTTGGGCGAGCAGCGTATCGGCATTCGGCACGATCTTCCAGGTGATTGCCTTCAGTTTTGGCGGCCCGCGCCAATATCGCGGATTCGGCGCGAACTCGAGCGATGCCCCATGATGCCACGCCTTGAGCAGCCACGGGCCACTGGACAATGGCTTCGCGTTGAAGGCGGCGCGGTTGAGGTTTGGAAGTTTGCCGAGCAGGTGTTCGGGCAGCGGCGGGTACGCTGCACCACCGCCGCCGCCGAAGATGCCGAGAACGTCGGCGTTGGGTTCGCGCAAGTGGACGATCGCGGTATAGTCGTTGGGTAGATCCATCGCGGTGATCAAGTCCCAGCCGGACCGAAGCTTGGTGTTATTGGCCGGGTTCATGGCTGCCCGCCAGGTGAATCGTAGATCGCGCGCGGTGAGCGGTGCGCCGTCAGCCCAGGTCACACCTTTGCGCAGATGGAGGACGATCGTCTTTCCGTCGGCGGAGATTCCATTGTTGTCGTACGTCGGCACCTCGGTTGCTAGCTCGGGGACGAACTCGCCGCTCTGGTCGTAACGAAACAGCGGCGCGAACAGCAACGCATCGACTTCATCGGTGGCGGCGGTATGGGCAAACATCGGGTTGAGATTATCCGGTTCGTCGGAATAGCCCAGGCGCAGATGCCCGGGACGGGTCCAGCTGTGACGGCCAGCACCGGCCTGATGGTGGGGATCGATTTTCGCGCATGCTGCCAAGGTCAAGGTGCACGAGAGCGTGGCAAATGCCGCCGCGATCGTTCGCCGCCAATCTAGGGCCATCATCGAATCGCCGGCACAGCGGCACCGAGCCGCTGCGTTTTTCGCGTGATTGCCGATTCGATCGCCGCATAAAAGGAATCCGGACCGTTGCGGACCAGGTCGTCGACCGGCAATCCCGTTTCTTGCCGAGCGGCATCAATTGCAACCTGCGCAGCCTGTTCGTCCAGACCGACCGTGTTGAGCGCGATTCCTACTACGCGCGCCGGTTTGACGGTAGCGCATAAGCTTTCATACAACGCGATGAGCGCGCGATACGAGAGCAGTGGTGTACCGAAGCCTTCGATCTCAGTACGCGTCGCGAGGTGCACCAGGACGAGCGCGTCGGGCGCTGCTCCGTATAGCAGCGCCAACGTGACCGGCGCGAACGCCGGATGGTTGATGCCGCCTTGACCTTCGACGAACACGATGTCGACATTCCTGGCCTGCCCCACGACAAGCTGCTCGGCTGCACCCGACGCGAAATCCGAAATGACGCGATCGATGGCGATACCGCGCCCGGCGATCATGATGCCCGTCTGACCGGTTGCGGCGAATTCCGCGCGCGTGCCGTTTCGGCGGGCTGCCTGGCAGAGTTCGAGCGACGCGGTCATCTTTCCGACCGCGCAGTCGCTGCCCACGGTCAATACAACACGCGCTTTGACGTCGTAGGCAGCGCCCGAGAAAAGCGGAACCGGCGGCGGCGTGCGTACGTCCCATACGCGCGCTCCGCTGCGTTCGGCGGCGGCCGCGATTTGGGGATCGATTGCGAACTGCTCGTGCAAGCCGTTAACGATTTCGAGCCGCTGTGCGATCGCGTCGAGGACCGTCTGCCGCCAGGTCGGCGGCAACGCTCCGCCGGGCGGCGCCACGCCGATCAATAGCGACGTCGGACCGAACGCAAGCGCGGCGCGAAGATCGGCGACAATTGGCGCGCGACTTCGCAAATACGGCACAACGTCGGAGACTTGACGGCCGGCGCCGTCGGGGTCGATGACCGCGACCGTTTCGTCCGGCGCATAGGCGATGACACCGTGCGCCGTTTTCGCGCTCCGCGACGCAAACAGACCCGGGGCAAGAATTGCATACCGGCGGCGCGGGTGCACCGGCGAGTTGGAAAACTGGGTCATTGCACCAAGCTTTCGGTCAAACCCAACCGGGTCCGCCGGACTCACAGGGAATTGGCTTGAATTGAGGCAAGCCTAATTTATGTTTAAGGTGGGCCTTAGGAGGCTGAAAGCGACCGGGCTTGGGGATTGGGGTCCGACACGGGCTGCGATCACGGCTGTTGCCGCCCTTGCCGGCCTGTTCGCCGCCCCGGCGCCAGCCGGCGCGATCCCGGTTTTCGCCCATCGCTACGGCTTTCATTGTCAACAGTGCCACACAGCGGTGCCGCACCTCAACGAATTTGGCGAAGCCTTTTTGCGAAATGGGTACCAGCTTCCGGGCGCCGCTGAACGCGGCACTTTTCCGATCGCCACCAAGGTGCAAATCGGGTATTCCAGCGCCGCCAATGCCGACGGCCTTCCCAAAGTGATCGTCGACGAAATCGAAGTGTTGTTCGGTGGGCGGGCCGGACAGCGGTTTTCCTACTTCGGCGAAGTGTACGCGATCGATGGCGGCTTCCCAGGCCGGCCGCGCGACGTCTGGTTGTCGTACCGCTTGACCGCGCCGGACGCCGCCACCCCGCTGCACATAACCGGCGGTCAATTCACACTGCCGTTGCCGGTCGAGCCGGAGACCTTTCGTGAGACGACCGACCATTATGCGATCTTCGACCAGACCGCCGGCGACAATCCGTTTGCGTTTTTCGATCCACGCATCGGCCTCCGGATCGACGCCGGCAACGAAGTGCGCGGAACCAGTGCCAGCGTGGCGCTGTTAAAAGGCCAAGACCGGGGTTCGGGCCTACCGGCGCAGGGGCTGGATCGCCACCTCTATGTCCAGCATAGCGTTGGCGCGTTGACGTTCAGCGGCTGCCGCTATGATGGCAGCCGGCCAATCGCCAGCTCCGTTGATCGTTTTTGGCGCGAAGGCTATGGAATCGCGTGGACGGGCGAGCGAATGCGCATCGACGCGGTGTACCAACGTGGCTACGATGCCGTCGCCAACCAAACCGGGGCCGCGCTGCGGATGAGCGGCGGGTTGCTCCAAGTGCGGCACGACTTCGCGCCGCGACTGTTCGGACTAGCCCGCTACGAAGGGACGGCCGACGCCCGCTTCTCGCGTCGAATGATCGCCGGCGCGGGCTATCGGCTCACTGGCAATTCTCGGCTGACGGTCTTTGACACGATCCGCCGCGGTTCGGGCCTTACCGAAGACACGGTGTCTGCAGTTCTCTTATTTGCCTACTGAACGATCGGCTGTTTTTCTCGCACGAACACCGATTCCAGGCCCATCGGGCAACACCAGCCTTCCGTTCGCGTAGCCGAGCCCTTCAAACGGGTCGTCGCGAGTCAAGAAAGGGCCGTCCAAGTCGGCCCAATCGACAAGCGGTGACAGTTGCGCGGCGGCGGTGCACGCAATCGCGCTCTCGATCATGCAGCCGAGCATGATGCGTAAGCCGAGCGCTCGGGCGGTGTGGATCATTTCGAGTGCGCCGCGGATGCCGCCGCACTTCACGAGCTTGATGTTGACGCCGTCGACGCAACCGGCCAGTGCTGGAAGGCTCCGCGCGTTGACCGAGTCCTCGTCGGTGACCAGCGGAATGCGCGAGCGCTCTTTGATGTAACGAAGAGCTTCCGGGCTGCCCGCCGGAATCGGCTGTTCACAGAATTCGATGTCGTAACGCGCAAGCTCGCTTAAGATCTGCACGGCGTTCTCGGGCGTCCAGGCTTCGTTGGCGTCGATGCGGACCGTGCCGGTGTAGCGAGAACGAATTGCCGCGATGATCTCGAACGCGTTCTCTGCGCCGAGCTTGACCTTGATGATGGGATGGTCTCGAATCTCGTCCAGCTTGCGCAGCATCCGCTCGGGCGTGTCGATGCCGATCGTAAACGACGTCAGCGGCGTTCGAGCGGGATCGAGCCCGAGCAGCTGCCAGAGGGGTACCTCGAGATCCTTACCGATGAGGTCGTGGAGCGCGATGTCCAAACCGCAGCGGGCGGCCGGCGGCATGTCGGCGAGCAACGTTTCCATCGCGTACGGCTCGTCGCTACGCAACCGGTGAGTGGCGAAGAATGCGAGCACGCTGTCCACGCTTTCGTCATAGCGCCGGCTCGGCGCGGACTCGCCCAGGCCTTCGCGCCCGTTCCAATTGAGCTTGAAAATAACGGTCTGAGCGACCGACTCCGAACCGCGCGCGATGGTGAACTCGTGCACGAGCGGCAGCGCGAGCGCACTGATGTCGAGTTTCATGCCTTCGCGCTTACCCCGGCCCCAAGAGCAAGTCCTCGCCCTCATGCCGGCTTTTGCCGCCGTGTCAAGTCTTGACCGCGGTGGGATAATGCTGGCAGACAACGACTGCGCTCGCGCGCGTACTTGCTTTGGTGTTGGACCAACGAAGACACCAAGGGAGCACCAGCTCCGGTCACGACGGGTTTGGCGGAAACCCTGCCCTCCTGGCGCCCGGGCCGCACCCACCTGCGAGAAAGCAGGTTCAAGCCGGGCATGCAGACGGCAGTGTGGTCGTTGTCGCCAGCGCGCCGAAAGCGGCGCGCTTTTCTTATCGGGGCTTCGCTTCCACGGATGATTCGAACGCCAGCTGACCGGCGAACCGCCGCAGGTCGGCGACGATGCGTATCAGCGCCGCTCGCGGATCGGCGGCCTCATCGGACTCGACGGCCAGAAACCCACGCAGCCGCGCATGGCTGCGCACCGTGCTGCGCGCATCGTCGGCGGTCGACGCGATCTTCAGGGTAGCGATGATGCTGCGTACTGCGATTGCGTCCGGCGGGTCGGACGAACCAAAACCCGTGAAATCGGGTGCAAATCGGATCCAGGAGCTATCGACGTCCTTTTGCAGCCGGCGCAGATCGCTCGCCGTCGCGCACAGCGTCCCGGCTGCATTGCGCAGCCCGATGGTAACATTGCTGGTCTTTGCCAGCGATGCAGCCCGCTTTGCGCGCGCGACCAGCTCGCTCCACTGACTCGCATGCGCGTGGGTCGTCGGCGGCGCCCGAGCGATCACAATCGGCGCTCCCAAACCGATGGCGATATCGAACCAGTCGATGGCGTTGGATCGCAAAATCTCGTCGGCGTCGAGGGCGGCGACTGTCAATCCGAGATCGCAGGCCATCTTTTTGAGTTGAGCGAGATAGTCGGCGTCGGTGCGCGGGAAGTGGCGCGCAACGAAAACGATGCCGTCCACGGAGAGTTCGGCGGCGCACCAATCCAGCCACTCGAGCTGCGTGAGATTGCCGGCGGCGAGCAATTGGGCGACTGAGGCGCTGGTGCAGGCGAGCTTCATCGCGGGCCCGACTTCGGGGACGCGTCATCGGCGCCTTTGTGGCGCGGACGACCGGGGGCAGCGCGGCGCCGGCGCGAACGGTGCGAACGATGAAGATCGCACTCGGCGCCGACCACGCAGGATACCTCTTCAAGAATCGGATCGCAGGTCTGTTACGCGACGCGGGCCACGACGTCGAGGACTTCGGAACGGCCGACGGAACGCCGGTCGACTATCCCGATTACGGCTTCGTTGTCGGCGAGGCGGTAGCGGCGGGTCGCTGCCAGCGCGGCATCGTCGTGTGCGGTTCGAGCCTGGGAATCGCAATCGCCGCCAACAAGGTGCCCGGGATCCGCTGCGCACCGACCTTCGAACCGTACTCGACCGAACTGGCGCGCCGCCACAACGACATCAACGTTTTGGCGCTCAGCGAACGGCTCAGCGGCTGGGAGATGATCGAACGGCTGGTCGCGATTTTCTTGGACACGCCGTTCGACGGCGGACGCCATGCGGGCCGCGTCGAGAAGCTCGTTTTTGGAATGGCGGAACGCGAAAAAGCACGCGCCGACCTCGAGCGCGGCACCGTTAAGGGCGCGCAAACTCCGAAGGTAATGGTGTAACGATGAATGCCCATCACGACGTCGGCGGCACGACCGAGGGGACAGCCATTCCGCGCGAGCAGCACGCGTTCCATCCTTGGGAGTTGCGGGTTGACGCGTTGATGATGGTGTTGACCAACGCGAACCGACCGGGTGGACCGTATATTACGGTCGATGAACTGCGGCGCGGAATCGAATCGTTGACGGCAGATGACTATCGTTCGCTCGGTTATTACGAAAAATGGCTGTCGTCGATCGCCGCGCAGATGGTCGAACGAGGGATCGTTTCGCAGGCGGCGCTCGATGCGCGGCTAGCGCAGTTGGAGGCAGAACACGCAGAGGAGCATCACGAAACGCCGGCCGCTTCGGGGCAGCGGACATGAGCGCCCGTTTCCAAGCCGGTGACCGGGTGCGTGTCGATGCGCGAGCGTCCGAGGGCCACTGCCGAACACCGAGCTATATCCGCGGCAAAGTTGGGACGGTCGAACGGATCTGCGGCGTCTTTCGCAATCCGGAGGACTTGGCGTACGGTCGCTGGGAGACTGCACCATTGCCGCTGTATCGAGTGCGGTTCGCGCAAAGCGCAGTGTGGACCGAGTATCGTGGTCGCAAGGACGATACGATCGACGTTGAGCTGTACGAACACTGGTTGGAGCCGATATGAAAAACTACGAACTCCTCGAGCGCGCGCTGCGCGAACTCCTAGTCGAACGCGGCGTCATATCGGATGCGGACATCGACAGCCAAGTGCAGGCGGCCTACGCACGCTCGCCTGCGCTCGGCGGCCGCGTCGTTGCGCGCGCTTGGTTCGATCCGGCCTTTAAGGCGCGCTTAGCGGCCGACGGCAGCGCCACCGTCCGCGAGTTGGGCATCGAAGTGGGAACGCTCAAGCTCGTCGTCCTCGAGAACACGCCGGCCGTGCATAATCTGGTCGTCTGTACCTTGTGTTCGTGCTATCCCCGGATGCTGCTGGGACTACCGCCCGATTGGTACAAAAGCATTGCGTACCGCTCGCGAGCCGTCCGTGAGCCGCGGGCGGTCCTGGCCGAATTTGGAACGGACCTACCCGCCGACGTCGCCATCCGCGTCCACGACAGTACCGCCGACTTGCGGTACCTGGTTCTCCCGATGCGGCCTGACGGCAGCGAGCGCTTGAGCGAAGCGGAGTGCGCGGCGCTGGTCACTCGGGATGCAATGATCGGTGTGAGCGTCGTCGCGTTGCCGGGAGCGGTAGTCTCGTCGCCGGCCTAGAACGCACCGTCATGCAACTGGCCGACCGTTCCATCCTCGAAGCTCAGGATCCCCAAGTTTACGCCGCGATCGCCGGTGAGGAAAAACGCCAGCGCGAAAATCTGGAGCTGATCGCGTCGGAAAACTATGTAAGTGCGGCCGTGCGCGAAGCGATGGCTTGCGTCATGACCAACAAGTATGCCGAGGGTTACCCCGGACGCCGGTACTACGGGGGCTGCGAATTCGTCGATGTCGCCGAACGGCTGGCAGTCGATCGGCTTCGGGCGCTATTCGGTGCCGACCACGCAAACGTCCAGCCGCACGCCGGTGCGCCCGCCAATATGGCGGTGATGATGGCTGCGCTGCAGCCCGGCGACACGATCCTGGGGATGTCGCTAGCACACGGTGGTCATCTCACTCATGGCACCAAGATGAGCTTCAGCGGCAAATGGTTCAACGCGGTCGGCTATGGCGTGCGGCGCGATACCGAACTCATCGACTTCGACGAAGTCCGCGCGCTGGCGCGCGAACATCGGCCCAAGCTGATCGTCGCCGGCGCCAGCGCTTATCCACGGACGATGGACTACGCCCCGTTCCGTGAGATTGCCGACGAAGTCGGGGCGCTGGTCATGGTCGACATGGCGCACATCGCGGGACTGGTCGCTGTCGGCCTGCATCCTTCACCCGTACCGCTCGTAGCATTCGTCACATCAACGACCCACAAGACCCTGCGAGGTCCGCGCGGCGGGCTGATTCTGTGCAGCGCGGCGCACGCGCAAGCGATCGACAAGGCCGTCTTCCCCGGTATTCAGGGTGGCCCGTTCATGCATCTGATCGCCGCCAAAGCGGTGGCGTTCGGCGAAGCGCTCAGCGCGGAGTTCAAGCCGTATCAGCAACAGGTGATCGACAACGCGGTCGCGCTCGGTGAGGAATTGCGGCGAGCGGGCGTGCGCCTGGTCGCCGGAGGTACCGATACGCACTTGCTGCTCGTAGATCTCACACCCAAGCAGTTGACCGGAAAAGCCGTCGAGGCGTATCTGGACGAGATCGCGATTACCGTCAACAAGAACGCGATCCCGTTCGATCCGCACAAGCCGATGGTAACCAGCGGCGTGCGGATCGGAACGCCCGCGATCACCTCCCGCGGGATGGGTCTGGCGGAGGTTCGCGAGATCGGCAAGATCATCGGCGAGGCGCTCGACGACATCGCGCCACGCCAGAAGCTCGCCAGCTTGCGCGCGCGCGTTTCAGACTTGACGTCGCGATTCGATGTTCCATAGCCGATGATCGGCGTTCGCCTGCCGCGCGTCGAGTCGCCGCGAACGATCGTTCGATTGGAAGAACCGGGCGACGCACCCGCATTGCTGGACTATGTCACCCGCAATCGCGCCCACTTTGCGCCCTGGGATCCGCGCTATCCCGAGCGCTATTTCAGCCTCGAATACCAGCGCAACGCGATCGCCGGCCGGTTCCGTGAGTACGAACTCGGCACCGGCTTGCCGCTCAACGTCTATCTCCGTGGCGACCGCTTCGGCCGGCTGCTCGCGCGCATCACCTATAGCCAGATCACGCGCGGCGTCTTCCAGAACGCGATTTTGGGCTATTCGGTCGATCGCGAGTACGAAGGTCGCGGGCTGATGACTGAAGCGCTGCGCGCGACGTTGCCCATATTGTTCGACGAAATGGGCCTCCATCGGATCGAGGCGGGTTTCGTCCCTGAGAATCTGCGCAGCGCGCGCGTTCTCGAACGCTTGGGATTTAAGCGCGTCGGCCTCGCGCCGAAGTATCTGTGCATCGACGGATCGTGGCGCGACCATGTGCTGGCGGCGCTGCTCAATGAGTCGCGGGGGCCGGTCACCCTGGACTGACGCGGCGGGGACCCGGGACGAAGCGCCGAGGCCGCGAAGGGTGAGGCAATGCGCCCCGGCTGGGACGAGTACTTCATGGAGATTGCCCGGACTGTTGCCACCCGAGCGACCTGCCCGCGCGCGAGCGTCGGTGCCGTGATCGTGCGCGATCACCGGATACTCACGACGGGTTACAACGGCGCGCCGCGGCACGTGCCGCACTGCACCGAAGTGGGCTGTCAGCTTGTCGGCGGCCACTGCCTGCGTACGACGCACGCCGAAGCGAATGCGATCGTGCAGGGTGCGCTCCACGGCGTGCGTTTGGCCGATGGAAGCATCTATAGCACGCATCAGCCGTGCGTCGGGTGCTCGAAGTTACTGATCAGTGCTGGGATCGTGCGAATCGTCTACGAGCAAGCCTATCCAGACGAACTCGCCGCCAGATTGCTGGTCGAAGCCGGCGTTGCGAGCGTGCAGTTCGACACGTTGGAGACAGCGAMGCGGCCGCAGGCGGCGCGATGAAGACCGAAATCCTGTACCTCGCGGCTCTGCTGATCGCCGCGGGCACCGCGGTGCTCGTAACGCCACTAATACGCCGGCTGGCGCTGCACGTCGGCATGATGGACGTCGTTGACGATCGCCGGATGCACGAGGAGCCGCGGCCGCGTATCGGCGGCATCGCCGTCTACTTGGGTTTCGCCATCGCACTGTTTGCGACGCTCTGGCTGGCGTTTGCCAACCCCGGGCTACTCAAGCCCGGTCGCGATTTGCAACTGTATCTGAGCGATCTGCGACAGCTTGTCGGGCTGCTGTTCGGCGGCACTTTGATCCTCGCCGTTGGTCTGTGGGACGACATCATGACGTTCCGCCCGCGCAATAAGCTGATCGCTCAGATCATCGTCGCGCTGGTCTCGATGGTCTACGGCTTCCAAATCATGGGTATGGACAATCCGCTGACGCCGCAAATCGATTGGGTCGATTTTCCGCCGCCCCTCGTCTTCGCGGTGACGCTGCTTTGGTATCTCGGTTACATGAATGCAATTAATTTCGTCGATGGGCTCGACGGCCTGCTGTCAGGAATCACTGCGATTTCCGGCGTGTTTCTCTTCGCCATCGCCGTGCAGCACGGCCATGTAGTGGCGGCCCTGATCCTTTGCGCATTAGTCGGGGGCGCGCTCGGCTTCCTGCCGTACAACTTCAGCCCAGCCAAAATCATTCTTGGTGACACCGGCGCGCTGTTCATCGGTTACGTCTTCGCGTCGGTGTCGATCATCATAACCGCGAAGGTTGCCGTCACCGTGAGTTTGCTCGTGCCGCTGATCGCGCTGGCACTGCCGGTTCTGGACACGGCGGCCGCGATCGTGCGGCGGGCGCGCGCCGGCAAGGCGATTAGCCAGGCGGATCGCAGCCATTTCCATCATGTATTGGTCTTCCGGGTCGGTTTGAGCGTGCGGCAAGCCGTGCTGTTGATCTACGCCGTGACCTTCGTCTGCGGCATCGTCGCGCTGGCGCTGTCGGGCGGCTTTTCGCATCACCCGCGGATCGTTAACTCGCCGGCACGGCTCGCGGCGCCGCTCGATCTTTAAGCGTACGGTGGTGCAGCCCCCGCTGAAGGTCATGAGCGTGTTCGGGACTCGGCCGGATACCATCAAGATGGCACCCGTCGTGCACGCGCTCGCCGCTGCCCGACCGGCCGTGGAACCGCGCGTGTGCGTGACGGCGCAACATCGCGAGATGCTCGACGATCTGATGACCCTGTTTTCGATCCGGGCCGACGACGATCTGGACGTGATGCGCTCCGATCAATCGCTGACGCAGATCACGATGAGTGTGCTCGCCGGGATGGAACGCGTGCTTGTGGCCGCACGGCCTGACATCGTGCTTGTCCATGGTGACACGTCGACGAGCACGGCGGCGGCGCTGGCCGCCTTCTACGCCAGAATTCCGGTCGGCCACGTCGAGGCGGGCTTGCGCACGACCACTCGCTGGGAGCCGTTTCCTGAGGAGATGAATCGGCGGCTCACGGGCCGGCTCGCCACCTATCATTTCGCGCCGACCGCCGTTGCGCGCGCAAATTTGCTAGCCGAGAATGTTTCGCCGGACGACATCTTCGTGACGGGAAACACCGTGATCGACGCCTTTTTGGAAACCGCGGCGCGACGCTTCGAGAGCGAACCCCGGGAATGGAACGGCCTCGATGCGAGCCGGCCGCTGATTTTCGTGACTGCTCACCGGCGCGAGAATCACGACCGAATGGGCGACATCTGCGAGGCGCTGCGCGAAATCACTGAATTACCCGCCCGTCCGCAGATCCTGTGGCCGGTGCATCCGTCGCCGCGCGTTGAATCAATCGCGCGGGCGATGCTGGCTCGTGTTCCCGCAGTTCACCTGGTAGCGCCAATGGCGTATGATGCCACTGTTCGTTCGGTTCGACGGGCCAGCTTCGTTCTCACCGACAGCGGTGGTCTTCAAGAGGAAGCCCCCTGCCTGGGCAAGCCGGTTTTGGTCATGCGGGCTCAGACTGAACGGCCCGAGGGAATCGAGGCCGGGACTATTCGCCTCGTCGGGGCCGATCGCGCAACGATCGTGGACGCTGCGCGCACGCTGCTCGCCGGTGGTCCAGCCTACCGGCGGATGGCGCAAGCGAGCAACCCATACGGCGACGGACGGGCGGCCCAACGCATCGTCGGCTGGTTGCTGTATCGCCTCCGAGGCGGCGCGCTGCCGGCAGAGTTCCAGCCTGCCGTTTGACCCGGGGAACCGGCGCTCGGGAGTGTTCCGGCACGTCGTGTCGGAAGCATTGGAAATCTCAGCGGCACGCGGCGTGCGCCGCCGTTGCGCTAAAAGTCGAGGAGGGTTCGTTTTTCTAGGGCCCAAAGACGCCCAGCGCCGCCCGGATGGCGAATTGAGCGCCTATTATGCGCGAAAATGGTCCATGGGTGGCTGGTCGCTGCTAGTCGTTTTCTTCGCAGCCGTTGCCGTAGCAATGTGGTCACCGTATKCCGCGGTTGCCCTCGGGACCGGCGGTGTCTGCGGCGTGCTCAACGCGCTGCTGGTGATGCGCGCAAACGAACGGCTCATCGATCACCATAGCGTTCCCCTCTTTGTTCTCGGTGGGCTGTTGCGTATCTGCGTGTTTGGTCTGGTTCCCGTAGAATTTGCCCTTCACGGTCCCTGGTGGACGATCGGCGCGTATTTCGCTGCCTTCTTTACGCCGCTGGCGACCTATTGGGTGCTGACCGCGCGCGCCGTGCGAGCCCACTAGCCGGTGCAAGAGCAGATCGGCGAACATCCGCTCTGGCACGTTCCCATTCTCGGGACGGTGCACGCCGACACGGTGATAACGACCTGGGTCGCGATGGCGGTCGTGCTCCTCCTCCTGGGCTGGATCGGAAACAGCTACGGTTCGCCGTTCGTCAATAAGCGTCAGACCGTCATCGAGGGGATGGTCAATTACATCGCCGACATGGCCGTCGGGGCGTTGGGCCGGCAAGGCGAGCCCTTCGTACCGTTTTTCATTGCGCTGTTTCTGTTCATCTTCACGCTGAACCAGTTCGGAATACTACCGTTTAAAGCGCTCGGACTGCCCTTCGGCGGGTCGCCGACGGCCGATCTGAATACAACCTTGCCGTATGCCCTGATGGTTTTCGCCATCATTCAGGTCGTCGCGATTCGCAAGGGTGGGCTACGGCACTACGCCCATTTGGCCAAGCCGTTTCCAGCGCTGCTACCGATCAATACGCTGGAGGAGTTGGCTCGGCCGGCGACGCTCGCCGCCCGGTTATTTTTCAATATCTTTGTCGGCGAGCTGCTGTTCATCATCATCGGCTCGATCATTCGCGCCAAGGTCATGATCGGCGCGTTCAATCTTTCGATCGCGGTCGCGATCTTGCCGTTCTTCATCCAGTTCTTTAATTTTTTCGTCGGAACGATCCAAGCGTTCCTGTTTACCCTCCTGGCCATCGTTTACTTATCGTTGGCCGTCGCCGAGGATCACTAGCCTCGTAGGAAAGGTGCTTTCTTGAGTTCTGAAGCCTTAGTCGCCGCGGCGACGATCATCTCGTTTGGGCTCATCGTGTTGGGGGTCGCGTTTGGTTCAGCGGTCGGCGACGGCATCGTCGCCTCCAAAGCAGTCGAAGCGATTGCCCGCCAACCTGAGGCGCGCCCCAATATCTTCACATTCCTGTTTTTAGGCGTCGGTGTGCTGGAAGCGTTCCCCATCATCTCGCTAGGGCTCGCGTTCTATCTGCTGCTCGTGGTCGCAAAAGTACCGGACCTGCTGACGCATCTCGCTAAGTAGGTTTCGCCGATGTTTTTACAAATCGATGGAACGTTTTGGGTACAATTGGTCAATTTCGCGCTTTTCTTCGCGATCTTGAACGCAATTTTCTTGCGACCAGTTGGACGAGCGATAGCGCAGCGGCGCGCGCACATCGATGAAGTGAAAAACGATCTGGAACGATACCATCAGGAACTGAGCGAGCTACGCGCGCAAGCCGAAGCCAAACTGGCGGCGGCCCGCCGCGACGCGAGTGAACGGCTGACGCAGGGCCGCAGCGCGGCCAGCGACGAGGCAGCATCGATCGGTGCCGAGTACACCGAGCAGGCCGCGTCGATTACCGAGGCTGCGCGGACGGCGGTGGCAGCCGAACTCGCTGCCGCGAGTTCCAAAGAGCCGGCGCTCGCCCAAAGTTTGGCCGCCGACATGTTGGCCAAGGCGATGGCTACCGGCGGGCGCGCATGACCGCGACCACCGACTTCTACGACGCACTGGCCGTTTGGAGCGACGTTGCCGGCGCGATCGCGTTCGTGGTGGTAATCGTTTACATCTTCAATCGATTTGTGCAGCCAGCCGTCATCAAGGCGGAGGAAAACAAGAACGCCGAACTCGCCGATGCCGACGCCCGGCGCGCGAAGGCCAAAGCCCAAATCGACATCGTTCGGGCGGAACTGGCCCAAGCCGACGTGACCGCCGGCGGGATCCGCGAACGCGCCGAGCGCGACGCGACGGCTGATCGCGAGCGCATCCTTGCTGAGGCGAAGGCCGAAGGCGAACGTCAGGTTCGCAATGCTGGTGGGGAGCTGGAGCGTGGCCGGCTCGCAGCTCGCGACCGGCTCCGCGCGCGCATTCTCGAGCGAGCGCTCGAAATCGCGCGCGAGTCGGCCGCTAAGACTATCGATGCGCGCACCAATGGGACCCTCGTACGGGCGGCGATGGACGCGATTGGCGGCGACGGCGCCGCTACTCGGCCGGCGGACCGCTGATGGTCGATGAGACGGTGTCGCGGCGCTATGCGACGGCCGTGTTCTCGCTGGCCAAAACCGCCGATGCGGTCGCGCGCGTCGCGGACGGCTTGCACCGGGCCGACGAGGCGATCCGCAGCGATCCCGAGGTGCATCGGATGTTCGTTTCGCCGGTCGTCAACCGCCTTGAAAAGGCCAAGGCCCTCGAACAGGCGTTGAGCGCACGTGTTGATGCGCTGGTGCTGCACACGGTCTTGCTGCTCGTGCGCAAGCGGCGCGAGCGACTGTTGAGCCCGATCGTGACCGAATACGACAAGCTCGCCCTGGCCGAGCGCGGGCTGGCACCTCTCGAGATCACGAGTTCCCACCGGCTGGACCGCGGCGAACTCGATGCGATCGTCGCGCGGCTTGCGCGCTCGTACGGCAAGACCTTCGACGTGCGGGAGAAGGTGGATCCGGCCCTGTTAGGCGGCATTCGGATCACGATGGGCGACCGCCGGATCGATGGCAGCGTCGCCGGCCGGCTCGATCAAATAGCGCGCGAAATGTTTTCCAATTCATGAAGCGCCCAGAGAAAGGAATTCCGTTGATACGTGACATCGGCGGACAATCGTATGATCAACGCTGACGAAATCGCTGGCATCCTTAAGAATCAGATTGCCAACTTCAAGACCGGGGTGCAGGAAGATCAGGTCGGGACCGTGATCGAAGTCGGCGACAACATCGCCCGCATCTACGGACTCGAGGCCGCGCAAGCGTCGGAGCTGGTCGAATTTCCCAACGGCATTCAGGGGATCGTGCTCAACCTTGAAGAGGACAACGTCGGCGTGGTCATCATGGGCGCCGACACCGACATCAAGGAAGGCGATCAGGTGCGGCGCACCGGGCGCATCGTTTCGGTTCCGGTCGGCGATCAACTGCTTGGGCGGGTCGTGAATTCGTTGGGCGAGCCGGTCGATGGCAAGGGCCCAATTACCAGCAAGCAATACCGCACGATCGAGAACACTGCACCGTCGGTCATCGAGCGCCAGCCGGTCAAACAGCCGCTGCAGACCGGCATCCGAGCAATCGATGCCTTGATTCCAATCGGCAAAGGTCAGCGCGAGCTGATTATCGGTGACCGCGGTACGGGTAAGACAGCTATCGCTCTGGACACGATCGTCAATCAGAAGGGTCGCAACGTCTATTGCATCTATGTTGCGATCGGCCAAAAAAACTCGACCATCGCGGCGGTTGCTGAAACCCTCGACAAGCGCGGTGCGATGGCCTACACGACCATCGTGACCGTATCATCATCGGAGCCGGCGTCGCTGAAGTACATCGCGCCGTTCGCCGGCTGCGCGATGGCCGAGCACATGATGTACGAAGGCAAAGATGTCCTCATCATTTATGATGACCTCACCAAACACGCGCAAGCATATCGCGAAGTGTCGCTACTGCTGCGCCGGCCGCCGGGCCGCGAGGCGTATCCCGGCGACATCTTCTTTCTGCACTCGCGGCTGCTTGAACGGGCGGCGAAACTTTCAGATGAGAAGGGCGGCGGCTCGCTGACAGCCTTGCCGGTCATCGAAACCCAGGCCGGCGACGTCTCGGCCTACATCCCGACGAACCTGATCTCGATCACCGATGGCCAAATCTATTTGCAAACCGGACTCTTCTTTCAAGGAATCCGGCCAGCCGTCGATGTCGGAATCTCCGTTAGCCGAGTCGGCGGGTCAGCTCAGATCAAAGCGATGCGGTCGGTGGCCGGTCAGCTTAAGCTCGATCTTGCGCAGTACCGTGAACTGGCAGCGTTCGCCAAGCTCTCGAGCGACCTTGACAAAAATACCCAAGCAACCCTGACCCGCGGCGAGAAGATCACCGAGATTCTCAAGCAGCCACAGCTTCAACCGCAAGCGGTCGAGGATCAAGTCCCGCTGCTGTTTGCCGCGACCCGCGGGTTTCTGGGCGACGTGCCGACGCCGCGCCTACAGGAATGGTCGCGCCGATTCATCAGCTTCATCCACGAAAAATATCCCGACATTACCGGCTCAATTTCGAAGTCGTCGCAGCTCTCTGATGAAGCCAGCAAGTCGCTCGAGTCGGCCATTGGCGAGTTCAACGCTAGCTTCTGATGGAATGCTCGAATAGCTGGTCGCGTAAAATGCACAATGCCTAGCGTCAGAGACTTGCGCGATCGGATTAGATCCCTTAAAAACACGCAGCAAATCACGAAAGCGATGAAGCAAGTGGCGGCCGCCAAAATTCGGCGCGCCGAGCAATTGCAGAAGCAGTCGCGGCCCTACGCCGATCAACTGGCTCAGATGTTGCGAGACCTCATGAATAGCGTTGGGAGCGTCGACCATCCGTTCATGAAACCGGGGACGGCGGACGCTCCGATCGGCGTTATCCTGATGACCGCCGACAAAGGACTCAGCGGCTCGTTTAACGCCAACCTCATTCGAGCCGGCGAGCTGTTCCGGCGCGAAAACTCGGCAATCGCCTGGTATACGGTCGGCATTAAAGCGCGGAACGGCGTTCGGCGGATGGGCGCGGCACCGGAGTTCTGGCCGCTGTCACAGGGGCAAAAGCTCGAGACTGCGCGCGCAGTAGCGGCGCGCGTCAGCGATGATTTCGTCGCCGGCAAAATCTCCGAGATCGTTTTGGTTTCGCCGAAGCTTGTGTCGATGATGTCGCAGCGGCCCCAAACCCGCCGCATCATTCCGATCACCGCCGAAGAAACCCAGGACAAGGGAGCAAACCAAGGAGCGGTCGAGTTCGCGCCGTCGCCTGAAGCCGTTTTGTCGCGGTTACTTCCGAAATATCTCGACTTCACGATCTACTCAGCGATGCTGGAGACCGACGCCGCCTTCTATGCAGCCCAGCTCGTTGCCATGAACAACGCGACCGAGAACGCCGGCAAACTGATTGATGCTTTGACCATCGACATGAACAAAGCGCGCCAAGCGGCCATCACGAAGGAAATCCTGGAGATCGTCGGCGGAGCCGAGGCGCTAGCCGGATGAGCGTCTCCACCCACAACAGCCGGGCAGCGAGCATCTCCAAGAAGCAGGCAGCCCAGGTCTTAACGAACACACTAAGCGATGAGGAACAAGATTGATGGCCGCCACCGGTAAAGTCGTTCAAGTCCTGGGCAATGTCGTCGACGTTGAATTCGAAGCGGAAACATTACCGAATATCAACGATGCGCTCAGCGTGCGCGTGGGGTCGGACTCGCACGCGCGTGCCAACGGCGCGGCTGGCGATATTGAACTGGGCGGGACGGCCATGCAAACGCGCGATCTCGTCCTCGAAGTTCAAGGCGAACTGGGAAACAATCAGGTGCGGTGCCTAGGGATGGGCTCGACCGATGGACTGGTTCGTGGGGCGGCCGTTACGGATTTGGGTGGACCAATCACGGTGCCGGTCGGTGAGGGAACCCTGGGGCGGATCTTCAACGTGCTTGGCAAGGCAATCGATTCCGATGCGCCGGTGACGGCCGCGGCGATGTGGCCGATCCATCGCGATCCGCCGAACTTCGCCGCGCAAGATCCGACGCCGAAGATTTTCGAGACTGGCATCAAGGTCGTCGATTTGATGGCGCCGTACACGCGGGGCGGCAAAGTCGGCCTGTTCGGCGGGGCCGGGGTCGGGAAGACCGTCCTGATTCAGGAGTTGATCAGGAATATTGCCACCGTCCATAAGGGCTTCTCGGTGTTCACCGGCGTCGGCGAGCGGACGCGCGAAGGGAATGACCTGTGGCTTGAGATGAAAGAGTCCGGCGTTCTCGCGCAGACGGCGCTGGTTTTCGGCCAGATGGACGAGTCGCCGGGTGTCCGATTTCGGATCGCCCAAACCGGCGTAACGATGGCGGAGTATTTTCGCGACGAGAAGGGCGCCGACGTGCTATTGTTCATCGACAACATTTTTCGGTTTATGCAGGCCGGCTCGGAAGTGTCGGCGCTGCTCGGGCGCATGCCGTCGGCGGTCGGCTATCAGCCGTCGCTGGCGACCGAGATGGGGCGGATTGAAGAGCGCATTACCTCAACACACCGCGGATCGATCACCTCGGTGCAAGCCGTTTACGTGCCGGCCGACGATTACACCGATCCGGCTGTCGCCACCACGTTCGGGCACCTCGATGCAACGACGGCACTCTCGCGTGCGATCTCGGAGCTTGGTATTTACCCGGCGGTAGATCCGCTGGCGTCCAGTTCCCGGATTCTCGATCCGGCAATCGTTGGAGATGAGCATTATGCCGTGGCACGCGGCGTTCAAGAGACCCTGCAGCGGTACAAGGACCTTCAGGACATCATCGCAATCCTCGGAGTCGAAGAACTCTCGGACGATGATAAAGTCATCGTCGGCCGTGCCCGGCGCATGCAGCGGCTGTTCTCCCAACCGTTTTTCGTCGCCGAACAGTTCACCGGCCGGCCCGGCAAATATGTCAAGCTGGCCGACACGATCACGTCGTTCAAAGAAGTGCTGGACGGAAAACTCGATGATCTGCCGGAGCAAGCTTTCTACATGGCCGGCGGAATCGACGAAGTCAAAGCTGCCGCCGAAAAGTTGAGCTCCACGGCTTGATTCGACCGCCAGGAGTGACTTCAGTGAACATCGCTTACGGTTTCGGTGCCGGATAGTCGTGGCTCGGGGTATTCCGTTCAAGTTGATCACGCCGGCCGCCATCGTGTTCGAAGGCGATGCGGAGCTGGTGATCGGCGTTGGTACGGAGGGCGAGGAAGGCATCTTGCCGTCCCACGCTCCGTTTCTTACCGCGCTCAAGCCGGGCGTTCTGCGCGCCAACGTCGTTGTCGGCGGTGAAAGCCGGCGCTTGGAGTTTGCGACCAGCGAAGGCTTTTTGCAGGCGCTTCCGGATCGCTTGACGGTGCTCGTCGATCAAGCGCTGAACCGCGAACAGATCGATTCCGCTCAAGCCCGCGCGGATTTGCAAGCCGCGACCGATCGTCAAAAGACCCTGACGCCGCAGACCGCCGAGTACGATCGCGAGCAAGCCCTCATCGATTTCGCCAATGCACGGTTAGCGTTGTCGGCCTAACCCGCGCATGGTTGCTCGGCGCCGGCCCGGAGATCGGCCGCCGCTGGCGGCCCTTGGAGCGTCAGCGAACTACGGCGATTTCGCCGACGGCGCCTGGGCGGCGATGAGAACTGGAATGTCGGCTTTGCGAATGAGTTGTTCGGTCTTGCTGCCCAGGACTGCGCGAGCGATACCGGAGCGGCCGTGGGTTGCCATGACGATCAGGTCAATGTCGTGTGTATGCGCGACGTCCAGAAGAGCGGAGGTGGTTTCGCCTTCGACGACTATCCCGCTAGCTTCGATGCCGTCGGCGACCGCCAGCTGCACTGCTCGATCGAGCAATAACTGGGCTGCCGCGCGGGCCTCCTCATCAGTGATCTGCTCGACGGGCATCATGCCTTCCATGCTCGTGTAATGAATGGCCTCATAGACGTGACCGAAAAGGATCTTTGCGCTGCGATCCTTCGCTACGGCGATGGCCAGCGCGATCGCGGCTTCGGACCGGTCAGATCCGTCAATCGGTACCATTATTTTCTGAAACATTGCGACCTCCGGTGGCTTCAATTCAAGGGTGTTCCGCTCAGTCATAGCACAGTTTGATCCACTGACTCAAACCGAGACGTAGGATACCAGGGCCGCGCCCCTTGGAGCCGGTATTGGGTCGACGTGACCTGGACCGTGTTTGTGACCTTTGTGCTGCTCGAAGTAACGTTGTGCCTAATTCCGGGCCCGGCGGTGTTGCTCGTCGTTTCGTCGGCGCTGGGGCGGGGTCTGCGCATCGGAGTCGGCGCTGCGTGTGGCATCCTGATGGGGAATGCGACCTACTTCGTCCTCTCCGCCCTTGGCATCGTGAGCCTCCTGCTGGCCTCGCATCAGGCGTTTATCGTGATCAAGTGGTTCGGCGCGGCGTACCTGGCGTATCTCGGACTGAGGGCACTGCTCGCCCGAGATGCGCCGTCGTTGGCGCAAGCGCCGTCCCGATCGATCATCGCCGACGGACGTGCGTTCGCCAGCGGCTTCGTCACGCAAATCAGTAACCCAAAGGCTCTGCTGTTTTTCGCGGCGCTGCTGCCGCAGTTTATCGATCTGCGCCAATCGGTGCCGCTGCAGGTGGCGATCCTCGGCGTTGCCTCGACGCTGATCGAGCTGTGCGTTCTGCTGAGCTATGCGCTGCTTGCGGAGCGCGTCCGGCACAGCCCCGCCGCCGACCGTGCCTCGCTCTGGATCGAGCGGGCCGGCGGCGCCATCCTCGTTGCCATCGCCGTCCGCATCGCGCGCGAACCGCTGACCGGCGCTGGAACGTAACCCTGCGGCGCCGGAGGGCTGGGCAAAAGGCAGCCGGAACAGGCTGCGCCTCGTGCTCGTTTGGTATGATGCAGCCCGACGACCCGACGACAACGCGAAATAGCCGCAAAGCGGCACAACGCGTGAGGTAAAGCGAAGCCGAAATCGTTAAGGGGTGCGAATCCGTTCGCGGAGTTCGGACTTCACGACTTTACCCAGCGCATTGCGCGGCAGTGCGTCGACGAAGGTGATGGCGTGCGGATGTTTGAAGCGCGCGAGCCGGCCATCGAAGAGCGCCAAGACTGCGGCGGCATCGAGTTGGGCGCCGGGGGCCGGCACGACGATGGCAACCGGAACTTCGCCCCAGCGTTCGTCGGGCCGGCCGACGACGGCGGCCTCGCTAATTGACGGCGATTCAGCGAGGATGGCTTCCAGCTCGGCCGGATAGACATGTTCGCCGCCCGAAATGATGAGTTCGGTCTTGCGATCGTCGATGTAAAAGTAGCCGTCGGTGTCCTGATGGCCGATGTCGCCGCTCCAAAACCAACCGTCGCGGAGCGCCTGGGCAGTAGCGACCGGGTCTTCCCAGTAGCCGGTCATCACATTTGGCCCGCGCACCAGCAATTCACCCGCAATTCCCGGCGGGACGTCGTGGCCGTCGGCATCGACGACCCGAACCTCGCAGTGCACGGCCACCGTTCCGGTCGATCCGATTTTGCGTTCTGCGTCTTGGGCGCGCAGGTAGACGGCGATCGGACACGTCTCCGTCGAGCCGTAGACTTGGCCGACCGGGATGCCGCGCGCGTGGAACGGTTGAATCAGCGCAATCGGAATCGTCGAGGAACCCGAGTTCACCATCCGCAGCGACGACAGATCAGTCGCCGGCCAACCGGGATCGCGCTGCAGCGCAAGCATCGTCGCCGGAACGACGATTGTAAGCGTCGGGCGGCGTTCGGCGATCGCGCGCAACGCGTCGGCCGCAACGAACCGGCGCTGCAAGGTCACCGTTGCGCCGGCATGGAGCGCCGGCGTCGTCATGATATTGAGACCACCGACGTGAAACATCGGTAGGAACGTCAAGACGTGATCGCGGCTGGTCAAGTCGTGGGCATGCACCGAATTAATCGCATTGTAGAGTAGCGCGCGCTGCGTGAGGCAGGCGCCCTTCGGCGCGCCGGTTGTGCCGGACGTATAGGCGATCAGAATCACGTCGTCGTACGTACCGGGCCCACCATCGTCCGTGCCGCGCGCGCCGTCGTCCCGGCCGCGCGGGCCAGCGTCCGCGTCCAGCGGGCCGTGGGAATCGCCAGGCGTCACCGATAACGCGGTGTAGCTTGCCCAAGCGTTCGCGGCTGGTCCGTAAACAACGCGCTGAAGACCCGCAGTACGATCGACGACCGGGTCGATGCCGGCAACGAATTCGGGTGCCGCGAACAGCACCGTTAAGCGTGCGTTCGCCAAAATCGCTGCATGTTCTGGTGGCGCGAGCCGCCAGTTGAGGGGCACCAGGATCGCACCGATCCGCGCGCACGCGAACAGCAGATCGAGCATCTCCGGCGTATTCGGTCCGAGATAGGCGACCCGGTCGCCGTGCGCAACCTGCAACCCGGTGCTCAGGGCGTTCGCCAGCCGCGTGATTCGCTTCGCCATCGCGGCGTAGCTGATATCGTGACCTTCGAAATGCACCGCGCACTTGTCAGGCTGGATGGCGGCCCACCGCTCGATCCAGGTTGCGAGATTCACCTCACGCAGTCATTCGTCGTCGGATTCGCCTTGCTCGTACAGCGACTCGCGGCCGAGCCGGTCGAGACACAGTTCGGCGGTCCACGGCAGCATCAGCGAACCGCACCGGCTGTCACGGTACATCCGTTCGAGCGCAAGCGATTTCAGCATCGACTGGCCGCCGCACGTGCGGATTGCGAGCCGGCAGAGGTCATTGGCGTTCTCCATGATCGTGTACTGGGCGCAGTACGCGCGCAGCCGTTCGTCCTTCGACGGATCGTATTTAGCGTCGCCAATCGCCCGCAAAAAGAGCGCTTCGGTCTGTTCGAGTTTGATCCGCATCTCGGCAACCGCGATCTGTTTGGTCGGGTACATCCGGCGTTTGACTGGCGGCGTCCCCGGCATTTCCCCCCGCAGATAGGCGACCGTGAAATCGAAGGCCGCGCGCGCAATGCCCATGTACGTGGGCGACAGGGTCATAAACATGTGCGGCCACTTCGAGGCGGCCTGAAAGTAGACACCGCGCGGCATCAGTTGCTCGTCGTCGGCGACGAAGACGTCCTTGAGCATCAGATTGCGCGAAACGGTTCCGCGCATTCCCAGCGGATCCCAGTCGCCGACCACGCTGAGGCCGGGCGCATCGGCCGGGACGGCGATGTACAGCGTGTCGCGCAACGTCGGATCGGGTTTGTCCTCGGTGCACAGCATACCGTAATACTTGGCGGCCCCAGCCAGCGAGGCGAAGATCTTCTTGCCGTTGATGTTCCAGCCGCCGTCGACTTTGGCCGCCACCGTCCCGAATGGCGCCTTGCCGGCGGCCGACGCACTGCCTTCCGAAAACGGCTGCGCGTAGATTGCGCCATCTTCGACCACGCGCCGAAAGTGTTCGCGGCGGCGGGCATTGTGTTCGGCCCGGACTTCGGGCGCGAGTTGAAGATCGTCAGCCAGGACACTCGTCCACAGCATCGAGCATGCATGCATATTATAGGTCAGCGCGGTCGCGCCGCAGTACCGCCCCAGTTCAGCCGAAACCAGACAGTAGGTGCGGAAGTCGGCGCCCAGTCCGCCAAAAGCTTCCGGCACGCACAGTGCCAGCAGTCCCGTCCGGTGCAAATCGGCATAATTCTCAAACGGAAAGGTCGCCTCGCTGTCATACCGCGAGGCGCGGGCGGCAAACGTCGGCCCAAGTTCACGCGCAATGGCGAGCACGTGCTCTTGCTTGTCGGTCAGTTCCATCGTGCTGGAGCTTGGCATCATCGTATACGGGTCGTTCGGCAAGCGCCTGGCGCGCCGCCTCGTCGGCGGTTCCTATGCATTGGGCAGGACAAGAAGCGCGCGTGATAAGGTCGCCAGCAGCCTCGTCGCCGGCAACGCAGAATACCTCGGCCGTCATCCTCCGTCATCGACCCAGAACAATGCGCGAGCGTTTTGCCGCTGCCGATAGGGCCAAGCACGAAGGGCGCCACTGCATTGACAAACGTCGATTCTATCTGTAGAATTGAAACATGTCGATTCAACGATGCTGTCCCGAGACGGCGGTCTATGACGGCGACCTCGCCGACGAGGCGACGTTGTTTAAGGCCTTGAGTGATCCAGCCCGCGTCGCGATTGTGGCGACTTTAGCGCGCAGTGAACACGAGGTTTGCGTCTGCGACTTTACCTCCGGACTGGACCTTAACCAATCGACGGTCTCGCACCACCTCAGAATTCTCAAAGACGCCGGCCTCGTTGAATCCCAGCGCCGCGGAACTTGGGGCTATTATTCGCTCGCCGCCGATGCGCGCGATCGGCTCGAGGCCGCGCTCGACTCGGTTCTGCCCGTAAAGGTGATCGCATGAAAATGCACGTGAATCTGGCGACCCGCGATCTCGCCGCGAGCGTGGAGTTCTATCGCGCGCTCCTCGATGCCGCGCCGACGAAGCACTACGCCGACTACGCGCTCTTCCTCACCGATGACCCAGGCCTTGAGCTGGCGCTCGACGCCGATCCGGCGGCGAACGCCGGCGACGGCGCGCACTACGGTATCGTCGCCGACAAACCCCAAGACGTCGATGCCACGACCGCGCGGCTGCGAGCGGCCGGACACGCCGTGGACGTCGAGGCGGACGGAACCTGCTGCTATGCGCTGCAGAACAAAGTCTGGGCCACCGATCCCGATGGTCGTCGTTGGGAGACGTATTTCGTCATCGCCGACACCGAAAAGCGCGACGAAGGTGACACGGCTTGCTGCGTCGTCAACGAAAGCGGCGGCTGTGTCGCTACCTGTTGCTGAGATCAGTCTGGCGCGCCGGGCGGCGGCCGAAGCCGTCGGAACCGCGTTGCTGTTAGCCGCCATCGTCGGTTCGGGCATCATGGCCGAGCGTCTGGCCGGCGGCAACATGGCGCTCGCGCTGCTCGCAAATGCGCTGGCAACCGGCGGGGTGCTGGCCGCGACCATTCTCGCGCTGGCGCCGATTTCCGGCGCGCATCTCAACCCGGTCGTCACGCTCGCCGATGCCTGGCAGCGCGGGATCGCATGGGGCGACGTGCCGTTCTACACCGGCGCGCAGCTGACGGGCGCCATCGCCGGTGTCGCCATCGCAAACGTCATGTTCGAGTTGCCGCCGTTGTTTGTGTCGCACCATTCGCGCGCTGGAGGCGGAGAATGGCTGAGCGAATTCGTGGCGACCTTCGGCTTGGTCGCGATTATCCGCGGTTGCATCCAAGCCCGTACCGCGTTATTGCCGTTCGCCGTGGCCGCGTACATCGTGGGCGCGTACTGGTTCACGTCGTCGACGTCGTTTGCTAACCCGGCGGTCGCGATTGCGCGATCGCTCAGCGACACGTTCGCCGGTATCCGCCCGCTGGACGTCGTGCCCTTCGTCGTCATGCAACTGGCCGGCGCGGCGGCGGCAGCTGCTTTGTTCCGCTGGCTCGTACCAGTGCCGCACCCGACGGCGCACCCAACGTGAACGCGCTGCGAATCCGTGAGTCGCGCCCGAGCGACCTGACCGCAATTCGAACGATTTATAACCAAGGCATCGAGGATCGTATCGCGACGCTCGACGAGGAGCAGAAAAGCGAAAAAGCCATCGACGACTGGTATGGCGACCATGGCGACCGGTACGGTGTACTGGTCGCCGAGCACGCTGACGGTATCGCTGGTTGGGCTTCGCTGAACCCGTATTCGCATCGTTGCGCATATCGCGGCGTAGCGGACCTGTCAATCTATGTTGAACGGGAGTCGCGCGGCCGCGGCATTGGCTCGGTGCTGCTGGCGGAAATCGAAGCCTACGCACGACGCAGCGAGTTTCACAAGATCGTGCTGTTCGCGTTGTCGATCAACGACGCAGCCCAGCGGCTCTATCACAAAGCCGGATATCGCGATGTCGGCGTCTTCAAAGAGCAAGGGTGGCTGGACGGCCGGTTCGTCGACGTGACGGCAATGGAGAAGATCCTTCGCCCACTCGTGCTGTTCGTGTGCCGCCACAATACCGGCCGCAGCCAAATGGCTGAGGCCTACCTACGCGTGATGGTAGGCGATATCGTCGACGTCGCCTCAGCCGGCACGATTGCCGCCGATCATCCCGATCCTGGAGTCGTCGCGGCAATGGCCGAGGATGGTATCGACATCGGTGCCGCACGTCCGAAATTACTCGACCCGGCAATTGCTGCCCGAGCCGATCGCGTCATCACGATGGGATGCGATGTCGATGGCGTGGCGCGTATCGACGAAGACTGGGGCCTGCCCGACCCGAAGGATCAAGGGCCGGACCGCGTGCGCGCGATCCGAGATCTTGTTAAGTCGAAGGCCAGGATACTCGCCGATGACCTGCGCGCCGACCAATCAGTCGACCCGGATACACAGATGCCAAAGGACCGTTAGCCTCCCTTGCGCGTAGCGATTTGCCAATCGTTGCCGCACGGGTCCCTTACCATCGCGCGGCGATCTCCATACGGCACATCTGTTGGCTCCTCGAGCGACACGGCACCGGCTTGCAAGGCGCGCTGGTACGTCGTATCTATGTCATCGACATAGATGTAGAGAAAGGCAGGCATCGGAGCCCGAGGACCGACACCGCTCACCATGACGATCGAGTCCCCAATCCTCATTAGGGACGGGGCGTCCGCGGCGAAGGTCCCGCTTGCGCCGAACGTATGCCTGAGGAACTCGACCAGCCCGGCCGGATCGTGAACCACGAGGCGAGGAGTAACGCTGTGCCAACCTTCGGGAACCGATTTTGCCATTACATGCCCTCCGGTAACAAACATCTTGCGCTGCGGCCGGGTTTACGGCGACCGCCGCGAATGCCAGCCCGACAGCTCCCGTGCGAGGTACTGATGCGTCGACGGTTCTTTCTTCTCAGTTTCCTGATTGCGCTGGCGTCGCCGGGCGCGCTCCAAGCGCAGGTCATGGCGCCGCCGGCGGTTGTCGCGCCGAGCAATGCGCCAGCCGGCGATCGACTCGAACGAATTCGTGCCGGCCACGTCCTGCGCGTGGGAACGACCGGCGACTACAAGCCGTTCAGCTACCTCGATCCTAAGACCGGCGAATTCACCGGCATGGATATCGATGTTGCCAAAGCCTTCGCCGCGTCGCTAGGCGTCAACGTGACGTTCGTGCCAACCAGCTGGCCGAAGATGAGCGCGGATCTGTTGGCCGAGCGATTCGATCTGGCTATGGGCGGCGTCAGTCTGTCGGCGGAGCGCGCGGAGGTCGGTGAACTCTCGCACGTCTATCTCGTCGATGGCAAGGTCGCGCTCGTGCGCCGCAGCGATCTGACAAAGTTTACTGGTCTGGCGGCCATCGATCAGCCAAGTGTTCGGCTCGCCGTCAATCCGGGCGGGACGAATCAGAAGTTTGTCGACGCAAACATCAAACGCGCGTCGGTTAAGGTGGTGGAATCGAATCTCAGCATTCCGGAACTCGTTGCGAACGGCGATGCGGACGTCATGATCACGGACGGCGTCGAAGCCCTACTCGCTGCTCGACACGATCCGCGGCTCGCGGCGGCCGACCCGGCTCATCCGTTCACTGAGGTCCGTAAGGTATACTATCTGCATAAAGGCGACGCGGCGCTGGTCGCGGCCCTCAACCGCTTCCTCGATGGGGCGATGGCCGATGGCACCTTCGCCAGACTGCGTTCGACCTGGATCGGAGAACCGGCCGCAGCCAAGTAGCGACAGCTAGGCGGCCGCCGCAAAGCGGGCGGGTTCGAAGCGACGGCGTTCGAGCACTTCTCGGTCGAGGTCGCAATCCGCGCAGCGGACTGAGAGCAGGTAGGTCGCAAAGAGCGGCTCGGAATGGGTCGCGTGGCAATCGGGGCACTGGAACTGGCTGGCCATAAGGCACCTCCTGCGGACAGTGTGTCACCCCCAAGTGCCAACTGGTTGGCACACCGCGCGTCTCGTCTTGCTAATCCAGGGCAGTTGCAGCGGGTACCCCGGGGATCAGCCGCTGCGGTCTACCGGGCCGAAGGGCAATGGGCCCGGCCCGTCTTTTAAAAATAGCGCTGTCTTCGCGATGACATTACAAGTGCAAAAGGTGCGGCAGCCAAAGGGAGATCGCTGGGATATATGTTACCAGCATCAGCACCCCGAACATGAGGATGTAGAACGGCCAGATTTGGAGCACGACCTGTTCCATTGAGACCTTGCCGACGGCACAGCCGACGAAAATGATCGAACCAACCGGTGGATGACACAGACCGATCCCCAGATTGAGCAACATAATGATGCCGAAGTGCACCGGATCGACGCCGAAGTTGGTCATGACGGGCAGCAGAATTGGCGTCGTAATCAGGATCGACGGTGCCATGTCCATGAAGCAACCCAGCAGCAGCAGCAGAACGTTGATCATCATCAGGATCACGTACTTGTTGTGCGAGATCGTCAGGAAGAAGGCGGTCACCTTCGCCGGCATCTGCATCAATGCCATGATGTAGCCGACCGCCGCCGCGAATGCGATCAGGGTCATGACCATTGCGACCGTACGCAACGTGCGGTGAACCAAAGCCGGTAGGTCGCGCCAGCGGTAGTCACGATAGATGAACATCGTCACCAGGAATGCCCAGACGCAAGCGATCGCCCCGGCTTCGATCGCGGTGAACACGCCGCTGAGGATGCCGCCGATGATGATCACGATCGTGATCAGGCCCCAAAGCGCGTCGATCATGATTCGGAAGGCGTCGCCTAGCGGGACCGGCGTGCCGCGCGGATGGTCGTTGCGATAGGCGATCACCAGACACAGTACGATGATCGCAAAGCCGAGCAATAACCCGGGAACGACGCCGGCCATGAACAAGCTGATGACGGAGATCGTGCCGCCGGTCGCCAGCGAATAGATCACCGCGTTGTGGCTGGGCGGAACGAGCAGCGCCTGGACGGACGCGCTGATCGTGACGTTGGTGGCGAAGACGCGCGGATAGCCGCTTTTTTCCATCTGCGGGATCATGACCGATCCGATCGCTGAGGTATCGGCCACGGCCGAGCCCGAGATTCCGCTTAGGAACGTGGTCGCCAGAACGTTCACCGCCGACAGTCCGCCGCGGATGCGGGCGAAACCGACCAGGACGTTGGCGAGCGCCACCAGCCGGCGCGCCATGCCGCCCTCGGCCATGATGGCGCCGGCGAGCACGAAGAACGGAATGGTGAGCATCGCAAACTTGCTTACGCCGCTGGAGACCTGCAGCATCACGGCCTCGGGCGGCGTGCCGATATACCATGCGCCGGCGAGCGCGGCAATTCCCAACGCGTACGCGATCGGCATGCCGATCGCAAAGCACGCGAATAGCGTGACGAGAACGGCCAGGATTCCCATTAGTCGGGCACCGCGCCGTGGACGGGTCCGTACGCCGGTTCTTCGTTCGGTGGGCCGATCAGCAAACGCTCGATCACGAACAGCACCGTGATCGCGGCGCCGATGGGGATCGGCAGATACGTTATGCCGACGCGCAGAAGCGGAAACATGTCGATGCTCTGGTTCCACGTCGTTCGGCACAGGCCGATGCCCCACAGCGTCATGAAGAGGCTCAGGCCACCGACCATCAGCTCCGACAACACCGACATCGCCCGGTTCCAAGGTCCCGGCAGCAAGTCCCGCACGACGGTGATGCGCATATGGATGCCGGCCCGATAACAGGCTGCTGCACCGAAGAAGGTCAGCACAATGGCGAGCAAGATCGCTGCCGGCTCCGGCCACGAAGCCGCTCGGTTCAGGACGTAGCGCGTGTAGACGCCCCACGGAATAATTGCCGAGATCAGGACGAGCGCAACGCTAGCCACCCCGGCGCACGCCCAATAGAGCGCATCCATCGACTTGCGCAGGCTGTGCCGCATAGTTATTCCTTACGCGGTGGGCGGGCGCCGGCCGAGCAACTTAGGTAACGGCTTGAATGCGCTTGATGATGTCGGCGTATTTTGCGCCGTACTTGTCCCAGACCGGTTTGACCGCATCTTGGAACGGCTTTTTATCGGAAATTTGGATGACCTGGATACCGGCGGCCTGCATCTTGGCGAAGGCCTCCTTCTCCTTGGCGATCCACAGGGTGCGCTCGTCGAGTTGCGTCGCGCGACTGAGCCGCTTGATGATCGCTTGATCGGCGGCTGAAAGCTTGTCCCAAGCCGGGCGTGAGAAGACGAGCATCTCGGGGACGATGAGATGTTCCGTGAGCGTGTAATACTTGGCAACCTGGTAATGGTTGTCGAAGACATAGCTGGGCGGATTGTTCTCAGCCCCATCGACGACGCCCGTCTGGAGCGCGCTGAAGACCTGATCGTAGCCCATCGGTACGCCGTTGCCGCCGAGGTCGTTCATCATGTCGACGAACATCGGGTTGCCCATCACGCGAACCTTCAGTCCTTTGAGGTCGGCAATCGTTTTGATCGGATGCTTGGTGTCGTACATGTTGCGCGCGCCGGCATCCATGAAGCACAAGCCGACCAGTTTGGTATTGGGATTGCTCGTGACCGAGTCGAGCAGTTCCTGACCGATCGGCCCGTCGATCACTTTCTCCATGTGCGCCGTGTTGCGGAACAGGAATGGCAAGTTGAAGACGTTGAGGTTGTCGACGACCGGCCCTAGAGCTCCGACGCTCACCCGCGCCAGCGCCAGCGCGCCAATCTGAGCCTGCTCGATCGCTTCCTTTTCACCGCCGAGCTGCATCGACGGGAACATCTGGATGGTGAGCCGGCCCTTGGTCTCAGCCGAGAGTTTCTTGCCCATATTCTCGACGGCCACGACCGTCGGATAGCCGGGCGGATGGACGTCCGAACATTTGAGCACCACCGGCGTTTGGGCGGCAACCCTGCCGGTCAGCCCGTTCCAGGTCACACCTAAGACAGCGCCACCCGTACCGAGCTTGAGCGCATCGCGTCGATTCATGGTTGCCTCCCCTGAGCGAGGCACGACCCCTGTCGGACAGGCGCCGGCCCCAGTTAAAGTTATCTGCTGCGAGAGCAGTACCTCGCGTCCGGAATTGCAATCCGGCTTTTGCTCACGAGTTACAGGCGTCGGGGCGACAAGAACGGCGAGCCCGTGACCCAGCGGCGAATCCCCGCCTCCGACGTTGGGAGCGCGAATCGCCTCCCGAGCCGCGGTGTGCCAACTAGCGCGGGTTTCCATTTGAGAATTCAAGCGTCGCCACGAAAACGTCGAGTGCAGCGTTGAAGGCGGCGGGCTGCTCGAAGTTGGCGAGGTGGCCGGCGCCAGGAAGCTCGATGTAGCGGGCGCCGGGAATTTTGGCGGCCATGCGTTGCATCATCGCAGACGGCGCGTTCGTGTCGCGTGAGCCGGCAACGACCAGGGTAGGGACGGCGATTGACGCCAGAGCCGCGCGCCGATCGAATGTCACGATGGTATTGGTCGCTCGTCGATAAGTGTCCGGCTGGACGGCGGTCATGCACGCGGTTGCAGCGATGACGCCGGCCGGATCCGGATCGTCGCCTACTAGCTCGCGAATGGCCATCGGTGCAAGCTCGTCCATCGTCCGTCCGGCGTCGAGCGGTGCGAGTCGCGCTGCGACGAAGGCTCGTTGAAATTCTCCGTCGGGCCGGCCGAACGCGGGACTCGTGCCGGAAAGGACTAGCGCGCGCAGCCGGGCCGGATACCAGTAGGCGAACTCTTGCGCGATCATTCCACCCATCGAGTGGCCGATCAAGATGACCTTATCGATCCGTAGCTCATCGATGAGCGCGAGCACCGCTGCCGCCAAATTGGGCCACGAAAAGTCGTCGATCGCGGGCGTGTCGCCGTAGCCCGGCGCGTCCCAGGCGATCGCGCGGCGACCGTTTTGGCCGAAGTGGGCGAGTTGGCCATCCCAGCTGTGTTTGTCGCCACCCATCCCGTGCAAGAACAGCATCGCATCCGGTCCGTCACCGGTCTCGATATAGGCCGGCACGGACTTCACGCTAACTCACCTTGAAGTGCGCCGCGCTCGACGATCGTGCGGCCATCGAGCGAGATCGTACAACCCTTGAGTGGCAAATCGAAGTGCCCCAGCGTGTGGCGGCCCGCCACTTCGTTTGCGCCGGTCGAATACAGGAAGTTGCCAGCGAAGGCGCGCTGTTCGGTTCCGTTGGCGTCGCCCTTGTCGTAGAGCACCAGCGCATCCCAACGCGCGCGCGGATTCATCCCCCAACCGACGTGACTGACCGCGTACGCCTCGCGGTCGCCCCAGGCGGCAAAATAACTGCGCATCAGTGCGGCGTCGGCGCTCTCGCCGTCGATCGCCGTCACGTAATCCTGCTCGATCCGCAAACGAATCGGATTTTCGAGATACCGCTTGAAGGTCAAGTTGAGGTCGCCGGGCGCCATGACGAGCGTTCCGTTCACGCTGCCGTTTGCCGGGAAACACAGGCATAACCCGCCCGGCCAGTGGCTGATTGTCCCCGGCCGGTCGGTGTACCCCCAACCGCCGCCGACGCGCGCGCCGCCCAAAGCGATCCGCAAATCGGTTCCGGCGTCCGACGTCACGTGCATTTCGGCGGCCGCCTTCAGCAGCCGCATTCCGTGCTTCACTTTTGGTTCGAGCGCTCGATCGGGAACCAGCCGCTCGAGCACGTCGGGGTGTTCGTTGGAAACCATCAACACCCGCGCGCCGCCGCCCAAAATCCGCGGCAGCTCGGGTGCGTGCAGCAAGCCTTCGATCGTGCAATCGACGACAACCGTCGATGCGGCGAGCGCCGCGATCACCGGTTCGATCTGCGCAATCGCGTCCGACGCGCCGGTCGAGCGGACCGGGACGGACGCCGCTTGCCGCGCCGTCGGCAGCACGATGGAAAAGCAGCGAGCGCCGAGTTGCTGCAGCGCGAGTTCGGCAATCCGGACGTTGACCTCGCGCGACAGGCTCTCCGACAGAATTGCTACGACGTCGCCGGCAGTCACTTTGCACAGGCCGAACACCTCGCTAAAGCAGGCCACCCATTTTGCTTCGATCCGTTCGGTCAGCATCTTGGGACCCGCTTTCGACGACCGGCCGGATCTCGCTGCCGGGGGAGCCGGTGGCCGCCAGTCGAACGAACGCCGTGCTTCCTGGAGGTGGCTATGCGCGTATTTTGGGTCTGGCTTCTATGCGGTGTGCTCGGCCTTGGGTCGCTGGGGGCGACGCGCGCAACGGCCGCCGCGGCGCCGGGCGAGCCGATCGTCTTCGGCGCAATCCTCTCGACGACTGGCGGCTTTGCGCCGTTGGGCGAGCCCGAGCGCAACGCGCTCATGCTGGCCGAAAAGCAGATCAATGCCAAGGGTGGCATCGCCGGCCGGCCGCTCAAAATCGAGATCGTCGATGACGAAGGGAAGCCGGATGTCGCCTCCCAGCTGGCGACCCAGTTCATCGGCAAAAAAGTCGTCGCGATCATCGGTGGCTCGATCACTCCGACGAGCGGCGCGATCGCCCGCGTGACCCAAGCCGCAAACATCCCGCAGTTCTTCATGACGCCGACGGCGCAGCTCTGGGACACGAAAAACGGCGTCGTAAAGAACCTGTTCGAGAGCGTGCCACGCAATGAGGTTGAGGCCGCGGCGCTCTTGGATTTCGCGCGGGAAAAACTCAAAACAAAAAAGATCGCGGTGCTGTACGATGAGAACCAGTACGGCGTCATCGGGTCGCAGATTCTCGCCGACGAGGCAAAGAAGCGCAATCTCGAGGTCGTTGCAAAGGAAGTGTATCCGACCAACGCCACCGATGTAACCGGTCAGCTCTTGCGCGTTCGTGACGCCGGCGCCGACACCATCGCGATCTGGGGCGCGTCACCGGCGTGCCCGCTGATCGTGCGTCAGGTTCGTCAGCTCGGCTTAAAGATTCACATCTTCGGGACGACCGGTATCCTGTCGGACAACTTCCTCAAGGTGGCCGGCAAGGATGGCGAAGGTGTGTATTCGGACAGCAACGTCAATTTCACGTACCCGAGTTCCATCCAGCGCGCGTTCTTGAACCTGTATCGCGACGCATACCGCGGCCGGCCGGCCAATTTCGCGGCCTTCGCCTGGGATGCGGTCTTCATGCTGGCCGGTGCAATCGGCGACACCAAAGGCAAGACGGACGGTGCCGCGCTCATCGATGCGCTCGAACGCATGCAACCGTACAACGGCGCCGTCGGAACGTTTCGGATGACGGTGACCGATCACAACGGTCTGACCGTCAAAGCCGTTCACCCAGCGGTCGACCGCAATCAAGTATGGTTCACTCTGCCGGCCTGAGGCCCCGATGAGCGCCGCGAAAGCAAAGCCGCTGCGCAGCGCAGCATGGTTCGGTAAGCCCGACAAAGATGGTTTCATCCATCGAAGCTGGATGAAAAATCAGGGGTTCCCGCACGACCTGTTCTCGGGGCGGCCGGTCATCGGCATCTGCAACTCGTGGTCTGAACTGACGCCGTGCAACGCGCACCTGCGGCGGCTGGCGGAATACGTCAAGCGTGGCGTGTGGGAAGCCGGCGGCTTTCCGCTGGAGTTCCCGACAATTTCGCTGGGCGAGACCTTGATGCGCCCGACCACGATGTTCTTTCGCAACCTGATGTCGATCGACGTCGAGGAATGCATTCGCGCCAACCCGATCGACGGAGTCGTTTTGCTGTCGGGCTGCGACAAGACAACGCCCGCGCAGCTGATGGGCGCTGCCAGCGTCGATTTGCCGACCCTGCAAGTGACCGGCGGCCCGATGCTCAACGGGAAATTTCGCGGCGAAGACATCGGTTCGGGGACGGCGGTGTGGCGGTTCGACGACGACGTTCGCGCTGGGCGGATGTCGCTCGATGATTTCTTCGAGGCCGAGGCGTGCCAGTCGCGCTCGAACGGGCACTGCATGACGATGGGAACCGCCTCGACGATGGCGAGCATGACCGAAGCGCTCGGCATGACCTTGCCCGGTGGCGCGGCGATTCCGGCCGCCGACTCGCGGCGCTACACGCTGGCGCATCTCGCCGGTCGTCGAATCGTCGAGATGGTGCGGGAGGACGTGCGCATGTCGGCGATTTTGACGCGCGAGGCGTTCGAGAATGCGATTCGGGTCGATGCCGCGATCGGCGGTTCGACCAATGCTGTCATCCACCTGATCGCACTGGCCGGCCGCATCGGCGTCGAGCTCGGCGTCGGCGATTTCGATCGCATCGCGCGCGAGGTGCCGCTGCTGGTGAATTTGATGCCGTCGGGCGAGTACTTGATGGAAGACTTCTATTATGCTGGCGGCATTCCGGTCGTGATGAAGGAGCTCTTGCATCAACTGCACGCGGGCGCGCTGACCGTCAATGGCAAAACTGTCGCGGCCAACGTCGGCGACGCAATTTGTTACAACCGCAAGGTCATCCACGCCTTCGATCAGCCGCTCAAGGGGGAACTCGGCCTCGCGGTTTTGTTCGGCAACCTGTGTCCCAACGGCGCGGTCATCAAGCCATCGGCGGCAACGCCGGCACTGCTACGGCACCGCGGCCGCGCGGTTGTCTTCGAAGACATCGATGAATACAAGGCCCGGATCGACGATCCGAGCCTGGACGTTGACAAGGACTGCATCTTGGTGCTCAAGGGCGCCGGGCCGCGCGGCTATCCTGGAATGCCCGAAGTCGGCAACTTCGGCTTGCCGAAAAAACTGCTTGCCGCCGGGGTCACGGATATGGTGCGCATTTCGGACGCCCGCATGAGCGGCACGGCGTACGGCACCGTCGTATTGCATGTTGCGCCGGAAGCCGCGATCGGCGGCCCGCTGGCGTTCGTCGAGAACGGCGATACGATCGCGCTCGACCTTGAAGCGCGCTCGCTGACTCTCGACGTCGGCGAGGACGAACTCGCCGCGCGCCGCGCACGTCGCGTGCTGAAGCCGCAATCCTACGACCGTGGCTTCGCCAAACTCTATGTCGAACACGTCCTGGGCGCCGACCGGGGTGCAGACTTCGACTTTCTGGTCGGTAAGAGCGGTGCCGGCATCGCCCGTGAGTCGCACTGATGCGGCCCCGGACTCGGCCGCGCCCAGAACATCAGCAAGTGGGTAGATTTTGGCGACTTCGATGACCGTGGGCAACGGGCGCGCCGTTCCAAAGGTGAGCTGCCATTGGCGATCAAAGTGGCTCAACATTCGACAACGTTCGTTTCTACAAATATGGCTGTGGCAGGTGACGGTAGCGGCCATGCTTGTAGTCGCACTTGGAAGCCCCAGCGCGGCTCAAAATCCGTGGACGCGGCACGGGGTGTTGCGCATCGGTGTGCTCCGTGACGTCGATTCCATCAATCCCTTATTGTCGGCTCAAGCGGCGTCGTCGGACATCTCGCACATGCTGTTCTCGGGTTTGCTCAAGTTCAACGATCGTGGTGAATCGATTCCAGATGTGGCGCTGGCAGCACCGACCAAGGGAAACGGCGGTATCAGCCCGGACGGCAAAACGATCACCTTTCACCTGCGGCGCGGGGTCGTATTTTCCGACGGTCACCCGCTGACGGCCGAGGACGTCGTGTTTACCTGGCAACAGGTGCTCAATCCAAAAAACAACGTTCCCTATCACTATCCCAACGATCAGGCGGAGTCGGTAACCGCCCCGGATCCATACACCGTCGTCGTGAAGCTCAAGGTGCCGTCGGCGCCGTTCCTCAGCTACTTCATGCGCGATGGAAACCAACGGGCGATTCTGCCTAAGCATCTGCTCGAGCGCGAAAGCGATCTCAACAAGAGCCCGTTCAACCTCAAGCCGGTTGGCAGCGGGCCGTTTATGGTCGCTCGCTGGCAGCCGGGCGTCGAGCTAGACTTGGTCGCGAATCCGCGCTACTGGCGCGGACCGCCGAAGCTGCGAGAGATTCGCTATCGCATCATCCCCAATGACAACTCGCTGCTCTCGAGCCTCCGCAGCCACGACATCGACTTCTGGCAGCTCGTTCCGGCCGGCCAATATGCGCTGGTAAAATCGATCGAGGGCGTGATCGCGCGCGTGATCCCAAGCTTGACCTTCGAGCATCTCGAGTTCAACACCAAGCACCCGCCGCTCGACGACGTACGCGTCCGGCGCGCGCTCGCGCACGCGATCGATTGGCAAACATTGCGCGAGAAAGTCTATTTCAACCTTGGATCGGTTGGCATGAGCGACATTCCGCCCGGTACCTGGGCGCACGATGACAGCGTCAAACCCTATGCGCACGACCCAGCGCAGGCGAAGGCGCTGTTGGCGGAAGCCGGTTGGCTGCCTGGGGCCGACGGTATCGTACAAAAGAACGGCACCCGCTTGAGCCTCACGATTTCAACGACTGCCGGTGCCCGCGACCGCGAGTCGGCCGAGGTCGTGATCCAACAGGCGCTCCACGAGGTGGGCGTCGAGCTGCAAGTGCGCAATCATCCGGCAAACTTGTTGTTCGCATCGCTCGAAGCCGGCGGCATCATCAACTCCGGCAAGTACGATATCGCGCTCTACGGCTGGACGAAATACCCCGACCCCGACGATTCCGACACGATCGGTCCCGACAGCACTCCGCCGCGCGGTGCCAACTCGACGTTCTGGAGCGACGCCGCCATCGGCCGCTGGCAGAAGGCCGCGACCGCCCGTTATCGCGAGAGCGAGCGCGCGCCGTATTATCGGCTCGTGCAACAGCGCATCCACGAATTCGTTCCGATGCATACCGTAATTTGGCGCTCGACCCTCGACGCCTACAATGCCGACCTCAAAAACTTCAAACCGGGCCTGGCCGCCGTCGACTACTGGAACATCTGGGAATGGGAGATTTAGCCGCACAACAAGCGGCGGATTCGTAGCCCCGGTCATTCCCCTCGGCCGCCGGACGGTCAGCCGCGTCTGCTGTAGCGGCTAGGTTCATGAGTCATTATGGTTTGCACTGGGTGTTTGCGTACGACGATCCCGTCGCGGGAGCGCGGATTCGAACGCGTTGATTCGTGCAGAACGATTAAGCTGGTTGGGCGACCGCCTGACGGGCGATGATGCCGAAGTCTTTGTCGCCATAGCCTGCGGCGATCAACTCATCGAAGCGTTCCGCGATCGCCGGCAGAAACGCGAGCTGCTCATCCCCAGCGGTTGCGGTATCCATCATCAGCTGGGCATCTTTGCGCGCCATCACCAGTTCGAAGGCGGCGGTGAAATCGCCGCGCGCCATAGCCCCACCGCGCACGTCGATTGCGGCATTCGGTTTAAAGTGCGCAAAGAGCTCGTGCGCTTCCGGCGCACTGATACCGACGCTGCGAGCCAGCGTGTAGACGTCGCTCAGCCCTGCGATCACGAAAAACAGCAACTGATTACCGAAGAGCTTGAAGGCGGCGGCTTTGTCGACCCGCTCGCCGGCATACCACAACTCGCCGGTCATCTTCTTGAGTTCCGGCTCGACGCGCGCGAAACGCTCGGCGGGCCCCGAGCAGAGCATCAGTCCCGCGCTTTGCCGGCATCCCTCCGGCGACATGAACACCGGCGCGTGCAGGAACGGGATGCCGGCGCGCTCGCATCGGTCATAACGCGCGGCGGTCGGACGTGGCGCGACCGTGGTGTGGTCGATCACGATCGTGTGCGGCGCCAGCGCGCCCTCGAGCTGATCGAGGATCGAGTCCACGGTCGCGTCGTCGCGCAAGATGATGTGGACGCGGTCGACTCCCTGCGCGGCGTCCCGCGGTGTAGGTGCGAACGTCGCTCCGAACGCTTGGAGCGCTTTGGCCTTGGGTGCCGTACGATTCCAGACAACGACCTCGTCACCGCGACGCCGCAATGCCTCGACGAATCCACTTCCCATCATCCCCGCGCCTAACCACGCAATCTTTGCCAACACACGCCTCTTTCTCAGAATCGGTCTTTATGCCGAATCACTCGGCTGGAGTTCGCGCTGTTCTACGCCCGCGGCCGGGAATCCGTGCCCCCGTATAGTGGAAGCATCGCCGTGACGGCGTCGGTATACCGCGCAAAAGCGGCACGATAGCCGTCGGCGGCAGCCGCATCGGGCTGGTGAACGTGGGCCGGTTGCAGCCGTTGGGCCACCGTTGTCAAGCCCTCGACGGCACCGGTCGCGATGCCGGCGAGCATCGCGGCGCCGAATGCTGATGCTTCGCTTTGCTCGGCGAGCACGGCCGGAACGGTGAAAACATCAGCGACCATTTGGCGCACGAAAGGGTCGTGGGCGAGGCCACCGGCGAGCCGGATGCACGGCGGCTTGCCGACTCGTACACGCAGGATCTGTTCCACGCTGTAGACCGCAAAAACGACGCTCTCCAATGCTGCTCGAAGGAGATCGGCCCGCGACTGCGTCAGACTCAGCCCGAAGAACGCGCCGCGCAAGTCGCCGTTCCAATACGGCGCACGCTCGCCGCTGAAAAACGGCAACACCGTCACGCCGTTGGCGCCGATCGGCGACGCGGCGGCGAGGGCCGTCGCTTCGGCGAGCCGGCGCGCAGCGTGCACGTCGGGTAAGAGCATTGCGAAGATCTTTGCGAGTACGGCGCCGGCCGAACTGGTCGAACCGCCCGCGATGAACGCGTTGTCGTCGAAGCAATAGCAGAACGTCCGCGCGGCTTCATCCAAGACCGGAGCCCCGACCACCACTCGGACCGCACCACTGGTGCCCAGCGTGAGCGCGCGTTCGCCCCGCCCGATCGCCCCGACCCCGAGGTTGGCCAGCGCGCCATCGCTCGAGCCCATCACCAGTTGCGGCAGTGAATCGAATCCCATTTCGGCGGCGACTGCGCCACTGAGCGAACGTGAGGTCGATGGCGCGCACGCCATAGAAAGCTGAGCGCTGTCAATACCGGAGCAGCCCAAGGCCTGGGCATTCCAGTCACGCGCATGCACGTCGAACAGCCCGGTGGCCGATGCCAAACCCCAATCGACGAGCCACTCTCCCGTCCAGCGCCAGACAAGCAGTTCCTTCATCGAAACAAAGCGTGCCGCGCGCCGCATCAGATCGGGCATGTGCTCGTTGAGCCAGCGCAATTTGCACGACGGCAACATCGGATGAACCGGTGCGCCGGTGCTCGCGTAAAGTTCCGCCGCGGTCCCATCGGCGCGCCAGCGCCGAGCGATCGGGCTGCTACGGCCGTCCATCCAGGTGATCAGCCCTCCGATCGGCGTGCCGTCGGCGTCGACCGGCAGGACCCCATGCATGGCACACGACAGCCCAATAGCGGCGATCCCGCCGCGACCCCCGCTTTGCACGGCGGCCATGACTTGTCGGATTGCCGTCAGCGTGGCAGCGTATACGACCGCCGGATCCTGTTCGACGAAATCAGGACCCGGCATCATCAGGGGATACGGCACCGCGGCCTCGCCGACGGTTTCGCCACCGGCGGTCGTAGCGACCACCTTAACCGCGCTGGTTCCGAGGTCGATACCTAACAGCAGTGAGTTCGCGCGCATCGCCCACTATGAATGAGGCGGCCCAAGAAGGGTTTCCCACCCACGGTGGGGCGACGATGGTTTCGATGCGATCGTTTGCCGCCGCCGCGCGGCGTGTGTTGGGAGGCCATGCCCAGGAAGGCACCGAGGTCGTCGACGGCCTGCGCGGACTCGCGATCGCGTTGGTTGTCTGGTATCACTTCTGGTTGTTCTCGTTCTTGCGACCGGCCCCGACACTGTTCGGTCACCAGTTCAACGTCGAATTCATCCCGAACACCGGCTTTCTCGGCGTCGATCTGTTCTTCGGCCTGAGCGGATTTTGCCTGTTTTTTCCGTTCGTGCGCCGCCGGTTAGCCGATCCGAAGGCTCCCATCCTAACGCCCCAGCGCGTGTTCGACTTTTGGTGGCGCCGGCTGGTTAAGATCGTGCCGTCGTACATCATCGTGCTCGTGATCACGGCCCTCGTGGCGCGGCCCCGCATCGGCGGCTCGGATCAAATGGTCTACGCGATCGTCAACCACCTCACGTTCGTCAACAACAGCTACATCGATCAGTTCGGTCAGGACAATAGCGTGTTCTGGAGCCTGGCTATCGAGATGCAGTTCTACGTGCTGTTTCCGCTGATCGCGCTGCTGTTTTTGCGGAGCCCGATCGTGACGTACGGTGCGCTGACGGCCATCGCGCTGGGGTTCCGGCATTGGCAGGTGGCTGCTTTTTCCAACGTCGAACCGATCGCCCGCCAGTTGCCGGCGTACTTGGATGACTTCGCTGCGGGGATGTTCGCGGCGTACGTGCTGACACTTTTGCGCACGCGCGCGGCGAGTTTGGAGCGCTGGCGGCCCCTGTTTTCGCTGGCGGCCGTGCTCGTTGCAGCCGGTATTCTTTATCAACTCAGTGGCGCTGCTGCGGCCCAAGTCGGGCCGAACGGCCGCGAACTGTGGGATCGCGATCATCGCGCGCTGCTAGCGATCAGCTATGCGTCATTCCTGGTCACAGCCAGCCTCGGGATGCGCTGGTTTCGGTCGCTGATCGGCAATCCGATTTTGATCTTCGCTTCCCTGATTTCGTACAACCTGTACCTGTGGCACACGCTGATCGGCATCTACTTGTGGCGAAACCGCATTCCCAGCCCGGCCACGGCCGATGCCCACGACGATCCGGTGTGGCGGCACACCTACTTTCCGCTCGCGCTGGCGCTGGCGATCGGTGTTTCAGCCGCGATCACCTACTTCGTCGAGCGCCCATTGCTGCGCCGCAAGGGCGAAGACCTTGGCTTTGCATTTGCGTTTGAACGCCGCGCAAGTTTTTCGCAGCCGGCTGACGTACACTTGCCTCAATGAACGTTCTCGATAGGCTCCAAACGACGCTGCGGGTCAGTGGCGGCCAGCGCCTCGAAGGCTCCGTTGAAACGCACGGCGCGAAGAATGCCGCCCTCCCGATCATGGCGGCGGCGCTGCTGGCGAGCGGACCGGTAACGTTGCATCGGGTACCGCGGATCACCGACGTCGCCGTCATGTGGTCGCTGCTCGAAGCGCTCGGCGCGCGATTGCGCGCCGTCGGGCCGGGAACGATCACGATCGACCCCACGCATCTAGCGACCCATCGCGCGCCGTATGCCCTAGTGCGAAAGCTAGCCGCTTCGTTCGACCTGGTCGGACCACTGTTGAGCCGGTTCGGTGCCGCTGAAGTCCCGCTACCGGGGGGGTGCATCCTCGGAACGCGCGCAACCGACATGCACGAAGCGGCGTTCAAAGCGCTCGGCGCCGATGTCTCCAACGCGCACGGCTATCTCATCGCTAAAGCGCGCCGCCGCCGCTTGACCGGCGGCTCGATCGACTTCCGCAGCCCTAGCGTCGGCGCGACCAAGAATGCGATGCTCGCCGCTTGCATGGCGCAAGGTACGACCACGATTCGCAACGCTGCCATGGAACCCGAAGTCGTCGATCTCGCGAATTTTCTCGCCGCTATGGGTGGTCAGGTCACCGGCCAGGGCACTGAGACGATCGTAGTGGACGGCGTCGAGCGCTTAGCGGCCGTCGAGTACGAAATCATCCCCGATCGGATCGTCGCCGGCACGCTGCTGCTATGCGCTGCGGCGACGCGCGGTGACGTGACCGTCAAGCGCTGCGTGCCGGTGCACCTCCAGGCGCTGACGACAAAGCTCGCGGAGTGCGGCGCCAAAGTGACCAATGGCGCCGATTGGGTGCGGGTCGAGGCCGACCGAATCACTGGAGGCACCGGAATTTTGACTGCCCCCTATCCGGGATTTCCGACCGATCTGCAGCCGCCGATGCTGACGTTCCTGTGCACTGCGCCAGGCACCAGCGTCGTCGAGGAAACGATTTTTAATGCGCGCTTTTCCTACGTGAACGAACTCGCCCGCATGGGCGCGGACGTGCGGGTCGCCATCGAAAGCAATACCGCCCTAGTTAAGGGTGGCTCGCCGCTCTCGGGGGCGCCGGTAGAAGCGCCCGACATCCGAGCGGGGGCCGCGCTGGTCGTCGCAGGCCTCGCGGCCCAAGGCGAAACCGAGATTATGGGCCTGGAATACATCGACCGCGGGCATGAGCGGCTCGAGGAAACGCTTTCTGTCCTTGGTGGCCAGGTACGGCGTGCCAGCGGAATCTCACCGATGGTCGAGCCAGTCGGCGACGGCCTTACGTCGGAGTATCCGGCCGTGTAAAACCAGCACGGCCGTCAAGGTGGGTGAAAACCGGCCGATCAGAAATAGTATGGTAACTCATCGTCGGGGCGCGACGCCCGGCGATTTCTTCGAAAGGGGACCTCGCGATGCGCGGCATCGTGGGAACAGACACTGGATATCGGGATCGACCTGGGAACGGCCAACGTTCTGGTATATATGAAAGGCCGCGGTATCGTGTTGCGTGAACCGTCGGTCGTCGCCAAAGACGTTCGCAGCGGTCGCATCCTCGCCGTCGGTGAAGAAGCACGGCAAATGCTCGGCCGCACTCCCAGCAATATTCATGCGATTCGGCCGCTACGCGATGGTGTGATCGCCGATTTCGAAGTAACCGAAGCGATGCTGAGCTATTTCATTCGCAAGGTGACACGCAATCGCTCGTTCTTTGATGCGATTTTTCGCGTTAAGCCGGCAGTGAGCATCTGCGTTCCGGCCGAAATCACCAGCGTCGAGGAGCGAGCGGTGCGCGACGCGGCGAAACTGGCCGGCGCACGCCACGTCGACATCGTCGAGGAGCCGATGGCGGCGGCAATCGGCGCCGGTTTGCCGATCGACGGTCCATCGGGGAACATGGTTGTCGATATCGGCGGCGGCACGACCGACGTTGCCGTGATTTCGCTGGGTGGGATCGTCGTCTCGCAATCCTTGCGGGTTGCCGGCAACAAGATGGACGAGGCGATCATTCGCCATATCCGCCGGCTGTACAACCTGATGATTGGCGAGCGCACGTCCGAGGAGATCAAGATAAAAATCGGGTCGGCCTACCGACTCGAACAAGAGCTGACGATGGAGATCCGCGGCCGCGATCTGATCAACGGTTTGCCCAAGACGGTGAAAATTACCAGCGAAGAAGTTCGCGAAGCGCTTTCGGAACCCGTACAGTCGATCGTCGAAGCGGTCAAGTCGGTGCTCGAGAAGACGCCCCCCGAACTCTCGGCCGACATCATCGATCGCGGCATCATTCTCACCGGCGGCGGTGCGCTGTTGCGCGGCCTCGATCGGTTGCTGGCCGAGGTTTCCGGCATTCCGGTGATCGTCGCCGATGATCCGATGTCGTGCGTGGCGATCGGAACGGGCTTGCGCGTCCGCGTCTAGCACGCGCCGCATCGCAACATTCGACTGATGGAACGTATCGATGCCCGCACCGAAACGTTGGAGCGGGTCGTGAATGAAGTTGCCGCTGTCGTCCTTGGCGGTGGGATCGTGATCTTTCCGACCGATACCGTGTATGGTATCGGCTGTGACCCCGCTCGGGCGGCGAGCGTTGAGCGCCTCTACGTGCTCAAATCGCGCTCACGTGCGAAGCCGCTCACCTTACATCTCGCGTCGGTAGCCGAATTTCTCGAGTATACGGCCGGACGGGCGCTGGCGACCATCGCTGCTCGGCAATTTCTGCCTGGCGCGCTGACCGTCATCGTCGCTCGGCCGTCGTTCGTCGACGGGCGTGTCACCGGGGGCCTGCCGTCGTTGGGTTTGCGCGTTCCGGCCGACGCGCTGTGCAGCGCGATCCTCGAGCGGACCGGACCGCTGGCCGCAACCAGTGCGAACATCAGCGGCGAGCCCGCGTTTATCGGTGAGGGAGAATACGATCGACTGCCGGCGGCCGACCTCGTCGTCGATGCCGGGCCGACCCAACACCGCACCGAATCGACGATCCTCGATCTCAGCCAGCCTGAACCGCGAGTCCTCCGAGAGGGAACCGTCACCGTGTCGCAACTAGAGCGCTATCTGGGCCCCATCATTCGTCGCCAAGCGACCGAGCAACCGGCCGGAGGGCGTTGATGGCTGCAAGCCGCCCGCGAGCGTCGCTGTTGGCGGCCATCACCGCCGGCCTGATCTCGCTGTCGACAGTGGGCATCGGATGGGCGCAGACCAAGGTCGAAAATTTCGCCGGATTTGATACTGTCAGCATCCCGGGCGAAATTATCTACAGCGATAAAAACGGCGATTTCTCCATTCCCGGCCATTTCACGGCCAACCGCCAAGGCACGGAGATCACCGCCGATCACGGCAAGGGAAACGCCAAGACCAAGTTCTTGCTGGCCGAGGGCCACGTGGTCGTGCATCAGAACCAACCGCTGCGCAACCGGGGCGGCGACGTCGCACGCGTCACGGACGAGCCATCGACGATCACCTGCGACCGTCTCGAGGCCGACGGCGTGCAGAAGACCTACACCGCGATCGGCAATGTCCACTTCACGCAGCTGCGCCGCAAAGCTAGCGCTGGCCGTGCGGTCCTCAATGACTCGACCCGCCAATTGCATCTAGAGGGCGGCCGTGTTCACGCCGAAGATGCCGACAAAAGCATCGACGCCGACGCGATCGATTACGATTTTGGCACCAGCCAATTCAAGGCGCACGGGAACGTATTGATGCGGTTTCTGTCCCAACCACCCGAACCCGAAACAACCGCCCCGAAGACGGCCGCGCCGAAGCGTAGCGGAAAGTAGCCGCGCACTTGGCCACCGGCCGTAAGGTGGGCCTGTTCGAAGCCGAGGCGCCGGTGCCGCTGGCAGCCCGGATGCGGCCGCGGACGCTGGCCGAATTCGTCGGTCAGGAACATATCGTCGGCGCGGGCCGCGCTTTGCGGCGCGTGATTGAAAGCGATCAGATCCCATCGCTGATCTTGTGGGGCCCGCCCGGCACGGGCAAGACGACCTTGGCCGAAGTGATCGCGCGCTCCACCGGTGCCAATTTCGTGGCGCTGTCGGCGGTGAGTGCTGGCGTGGCCGATTTACGGGCTGTCGTCGCCGACGCGCAGCGCGCTCGCACGCTCGGAAAACGGACGGTTTTGTTCATCGATGAGATTCACCGCTTCAACAAGGCGCAGCAAGATGCGGTGTTGCCGTACGTTGAGGATGGAACCGTGACGCTGATCGGTGCCACGACCGAGAATCCGTCGTTCGAGGTGAATTCAGCGCTGCTCTCGCGAACCCGAGTTTTCGTCTTGCACGCGCTCTGCGACGACGACGTCGCCGAACTCGTACGGCGCGCGCTTGCCGACGCTGAGCGGGGCCTGGGCCGTCAAAACATCGACCTGCCGGACGACGCGTTAAGTACGCTCGTGCAACTCGCTAACGGCGATGCTCGGGTCGCGCTATCAACGCTCGAGTTCGCCGCCGGAGCCGCGACCGTGCGGGACGATGGAACCCGTCACATCGACGTGGCGTTGATCAACGATGCCTTGCAACGCCGCGCCGCAACGTACGACAAGAGCGGCGACAACCACTACGACGTCATCAGCGCGTTCATCAAATCGTTGCGTGCCAGCGATCCGGATGCCGCCCTCTACTGGCTGGCGCGAATGATCGATGCCGGCGAAGATCCGCTGTTCATCGCGCGGCGGCTCGTGATTCTGGCGTCGGAGGACGTCGGGCTGGCTGACTCGCGCGGTCTTTCGGTCGCGATGGCGGCGCAACAGGCCGTCCATTTCGTTGGCCTGCCGGAAGGCTTCTACCCACTGGCGCACGTCACGATCTATCTGGCAACGGCGCCGAAGAGYAACAGCGTCGGGCGCGCCTACGGTGCGGCGCTGCACGACGTGCAGGCGACTCGGACCGACCCTGTGCCGCTGCATCTTCGCAACGCGCCGACAAATTTGATGCGGCGATTGGGTTATGGCAAAGACTACGTCTATGCGCACGACGACTATGAAACGTCGGCGACTCAGCGCAACCGGCCGGACAACGTCGCCGAGCAGACATATTACCAGCCTGGCCACAGCGGCGAAGAATCTGCGATCGCGGACTGGCTGATCGAGCGGCGCGCGAAACAACGGCCTTCGTGAACGGCACGCGCCGAATCTATCTCGATCACGCGGCGACGACACCAGTCGAACCGGCCGTCGTGGAGGCCATGTGCGCGCACCTTTCCGGGGGGGACTTCAACCCGAGTTCGCTGCACGCCGAAGGCCGCCGGGCACGGGCGGCGCTTGATGCGGCGCGCGTCCGAGTAGCGGAGATACTCGGCGCCCGGCCCCGCGAGATCGTGTTCACTAGCGGCGGATCGGAAGCCGACAACCTCGCGCTGTTCGGCGTCGCCCGCGCGCGACGTGCAGCCGGTCGGCACATCGTAACCTCCGTCATCGAACACGAGGCGATCTTGCGCGCAGCCGAACTCTTACGCGATGATGGATTCGAGATCACACTCGTCGGCGTCGATGGCGAAGGCCGCGTGACCAGCGAGGCATTCGCCGCCGCCCTGCGGCCCGACACGGTGTTGGCATCGATCATGCTCGCGAATAACGAGATTGGAACGTGCAACGATATCGCCCAGCTCGCCGACATCGCGCACGCTCGGGGCATCGTTTTCCACACCGATGCGGTTCAAGCGCCTGGCGGCGCCGTGCTCGACGTCGGACAATTGGGCGTTGACGCAATGTCGTTGTCGGCACACAAATTCTACGGTCCCAAAGGTGTCGGGCTGTTGTATGTGCGCGAGGGCACACCGCTCGCGCCGCTGATTGCCGGCGGCGACCAAGAAGCCGGCCGGCGCGGTGGAACTGAGAATGTCGCTGCCGTCATCGGCCTGGGGACGGCGCTCGAACGCGCGACCGCCGAAACTGCGGCCTTTGCGCTGGAGGCCGCGCGGCTGCGCGACCGGTTGGAGAACGGGATTGAGAGCGCGATCCCGGGGGTACTGTTCAATGGGTCTCGGGCCCAGCGGCTTCCGAATCTGGCGAGCATTTCGTTTCCGGGGGTCAATGCGCACATCTTGATGGCGCGTTTGGACCTGGAGGGCGTCGCCGTTTCGACCGGGAGCGCGTGCGCTGCCGGTGCGGCGAAGCCGAGTCACACGATCGCGGCGCTCGGCGGGCCCCCGTGGGCGTCACGGAGCACCATCCGGTTCTCGCTGGGCCGGCGCACAACTGACGAAGACGTGGAGTGCGTGCTAGGGATGTTGCCGGGTGTCGTCGCAGCGGTCACCGAGATGGATTTGTTGGAGGTAGGTCGTGAGTAGCTCGATCGAGTTTTGGACCATTTTCCTCGATGTAGGGGTCGGCCTCGGCGTGCTGCTGGTCGGCATCGGGGTTTTTATTGCGTGCCTACGGCTGAGCGGTGTGCTGGCACGCTTAATAGGAACGCTGGATGAAGTGGATCGTCATCTGAGCGCCCTGGCGCCGCCGATCACCCAGACCCTGTCCCACGTCGGCGGCATCGCCGATACCGCCGACCTCACCCTCGCGCGCCTGGGTGGCGTCGTTGGTCAACTCGAAACGGTCGCCGGCAACATCGCCAAGACCTCGTCGCTGGCCCAGGACGCCCTGGCGCCGTCGATCGTTAACCTCGGCTCGACGGTGACCGGGGTGACGGCGGGCTTGCGACGGCTGACTAAAGGCAAAGAAGACAACGCCACCACACCCACACCGGACTCGAACTCTAAGAGGCAAACATGAAAGAAGACAATCAATCCAACGATCAGGGGAGCAAGGATCGAAACGGCGGTGGTGGCGGCGCCCCATTTGTCGCGGGCCTGTTGACCGGCGCCCTGCTTGGTGCGGCGGTCGCGATGCTGCTCGCGCCTCAGACGGGTGAAGAGGCCCGAGATCTGCTGCGCGCCAAGAGCCGGGAGGCGACCAACCGAGCGCGCGATGCTGCCGGTGACCTTAGCGACCGGGCAAAGTCGACCGCCGCCGATGTTTCGGCGGGAGCGACCGATATGTATTCCAGAGGACGAAAGGTCATCGACGAAGCCCGTTCGTCCGTGTCATCAGCAATCGACGAGGGGAAAGACGTCGCACAGAGCGAGCGCGATCGGCTTCGGCCACAGTAACGGGAGACGGTGTGGATATTAAGGTTCAGGTTCGCGGGCTTGATGGTGGCGCCTACATCGTCGACTTGGGCGGCGAAATCGACGTGTACACCTCGCCGAAGGTCAAAGACGCGATTACCGAACTGATCGACCAAGGGCACTACTTCCTGGTCATCAACTTGGAAAAAGTCCGCTACATCGACTCGACCGGTCTGGGCGTGCTCATCGGCGGCCTCAAGCGCGTGCGGGAACACGGTGGTTCCGTCAATCTAGTCTGCACGAACCCCCAGATCCGCAAGATCTTCGATATCACCGGGCTCGTAAAGATCTTTGGAATCTTCGAAGACGAAGAGAGCGCCAAGAAAGCGCTCGGATGAATGCCCAGGGCCTGCGAACCAAACATCTCGGCACAGTTGAACTCCGAATCCCGCGCAAGGCGGAGTGGGTAGCGGTCGCTAGGCTCGCAATCGCCGCCGTCGCCAATCGATTGCCGCTCTCCGTTGAAGACGTCGAAGATCTCAAGATCGCCGTCGCGGAAGCATGCACCCATTGCATACAGCATCCGTCCCCGGCCGACGCGATCGCGATCCATTGTCAAGCGTCGAGCGACGCTCTCACGATCGACGTTCGGGATGCGGGGTTCAATCCATTAGGCAGCCGCCTCAGCGAACCCAGCGACGCCAATTCCGCTGAAACGAGCCTCGGCGTGTTCTTGATTGCTACATTGATGGACGATGTCCAGCACCGGATCGACCTCCACTCCCGCACCGCGCTGGCAATGACCAAGCGCGTTACTCGCTGATGGTTCATCATGCTGCGCCGCTCGACGAAGAACGGATCGAGCGTTCCCGAGCGCGCGTGGTCTTCGAACAGTTTTTCGCCCAGCGCCACCTGCTGGCTGACGGCTCGGTCGATCCCGACTACGAGCGGCTGCGCGGCGAGCTGGCCGTCCTACATCTCGGCTTCGTGCGCTATCTGGCGGCAAAATTCGCCAATCGCGGCGAACCGCTCGACGATCTCATCCAAGTGGGCACCCTGGGCCTGCTGAAATCGATCGACCGGTTTGCGCCCGAACGCGGGGTCGAATTCACCACATTCGCCACGCCAACGATCGTCGGAGAGATCAAGCGGCACTTTCGCGACAAAGGCTGGGCGCTTAGGGTCCCGCGCCGCTTGCAAGAGCTCAATCTCAAAGTGAATCGAGCAATCGACGTACTGGCGCTGGAAGTTGGTCGGGTGCCGACGGTAGGCGAGATCGCCGACTACCTCGCCGTTTCCAATGAAGACGTCCTCGAAGCGCAAGAACTCGGCGGCGCATACAATCCGGTGTCACTCGACGCCGAGCTTGGCCCCGATGACGATGGAACCTACACGCTAATAGAGTATGTCGGTGAACGCGATCCACGGCTGACGCTGTTGGAAGATCGGGCGCACCTCGAACGGGCGTTCGGAGTGTTGTCGCCCCGCGAGCGGGTCGTCCTTTACTTGCGTTATTACGAGCATCTCTCGCAGATCGAGGTGGCGAAGCGCCTCGGTATCTCGCAGATGCACGTCTCGCGGCTGCAACAAAAGGCGCTCGACAAACTTCGCGCGGCTCTGCGCGAGAGCTAGCGGCTAACTTCGCCCAGGCATCAGCGAGTGGGCTCAGGAAATCGAGCCGTATGACCAGCCAAGAACTTCGTTCGTCGTTCGTGGACTTCTTCGTGCAGAAGGGGCACAAGGCGTTGCCGTCCGCGACGCTCGTCCCCGACGAGATGTCGACGACATTGTTCACGATTGCCGGCATGGAGCAATTCGTGCCGGTGTTCCTGGGGGATGTGCCACCACCGGCCCCGCGCGCGGTGACAGTGCAACGTTGTCTGCGAGTCGCCGGTGCGAAGAGCGACATCGAAAACGTTGGCCGGACGGGCCGGCACGGAACCTTCCTGGAGATGCTGGGCAACTTCAGTTTCGGCGATTACTACAAGCGCGAAGCGATCCTGTTTGCTTGGGCGTATCTGATCTCAGTGCTCAAGCTGTCGGAAGACCGGCTCTACGTTACCATCCACACGTCTGACGACGAAGCACAACGGTTATGGCAGAGCGAGGTCGGTCTGGCGCAATCACGCATCACGCGTTTCGACGCTGATAACTTCTGGGCGATGGGTCCGACCGGGCCCTGCGGGCCGTGCACCGAGATCTTCTACGACACGGGTGAAGGTTCGGCCAGCGGACCGGACGATGTTGGTCCCAACCTCGGTGCGCGCTTCGTCGAGATTTGGAATGTGGTCTTTCAGCAATATAATCGCACGGCTGATAGCGTTCTGCACGATCTTCCTAAGAAGTCCATCGATACTGGCGCCGGCTTCGAGCGGATGCTCGCAGTCGCTAACGGGAAGGCTTCGATGTACGAGACCGACTTGTTCGTCGATTTGATCAACGCCCAGCCCAGCATCGGAACCACATCGCTAGACGCCGCCGAGCAAGAGGTGCGCCGGCGCATCATCGCCGACCATGCGCGCGCGGTCACGTTTCTGATCTTCGACGGGGTCTATCCGTCGAACACCGATCGCGGCTACGTGTTGCGCTTCTTGGTTCGGCGCGCCATTCGCAATGGCCGACTGCTCGGGTATCCGGACGGCTTCCTGAGCGCGCTGGTTCCGGACGTCGTGCGGTCGCTGCGACCCGGGTATCCGGAGTTGTTGGGTGCTCGCGAGCGGATCTGTGAGGCGCTTTCCAACGAAGAGCAGGCATTCGAACGCACCCTCGAACGTGGAAATGAAAAGCTGACGCAATTGGTCGAGGCCGCCCAAGCTCGTGGCGAGCCACTAGCCGGCCGCGACGTTTTCACCCTGCACGACACCTACGGATTTCCCTCGGAGCTGACCCGCGAGATCGCCGGCGAAGCGGGGGTGGGCATCGATGCCGCCGGCTTCGACTCCGCGATGGAAGAACAGCGCGAGCGCGCGCGCGAGGACGCGCGAAAAAAGCGCGCGACCGTGGTGGTTGCCGACGTACCGGCGGTCGTCAGCGAGTTTACCGGTTACAGCGGGCTTGAGAGCGACGGCACGATCAAAGCGATCTTACAGGTTGGACAACCCGCGGAGGAACTGAGCGCAGGGGCTGCCGCGCAGCTCGTTCTCGATCGTAGTTCGTTTTATGCGGAGCGCGGCGGACAGGTCGGCGATCGGGGCCTGATCACGATGGACGGAACACGGTTCGCGGTACGCGACACCCAGTTGATCGGCGAGGCGATCGCGCATGACGGAACGCTCGAAAGCGGAACGTTGAAAGTCGGCGATCGGGTGCACACGGCGGTCGATCCAAGCTGGCGCGAGGAAATCCGGCGGCATCATACCTCGGCCCACTTATTGCAGCGCGCACTCAAAGACGTACTCGGCAACGACGTCGTTCAAGCCGGTTCGTGGGTCGGCGTCGATCGGATGCGATTCGATTTTCGCTCGCCGTCCGGCGCGCTGTCAGCCGAGCAGCAGCGTGCGGTTGTCGCAAAAGTCAACGAGATGATCCGCGCCGATCACCACCTGCAAACCGATGTCATGGCGATTGCCGACGCCCGCCAGAGCGGCGCGCTGTCGATGGCCGGCGAAAAATACGGTGACCGCGTGCGGGTGGTCCGCGCTGGTCCGGCGGTTGAATTCTGCGGTGGGACGCACGCGATCTCGACCGGCGAGCTTGGGCTTTTCCTCATTGTGAGTGAATCGTCGATTGGCAGCGGCATTCGGCGGATCGAATCGGTTGTTTCCAAAGCCGCCGAACAGTACGCGATCGAACAACAGGAGCTGCTGGCGTCGTTGGCCGAGACGCTGTCAGCCAAACCGGAGGAATTGGCCGATCGCCTGCACCGGTTGCAAGCGGAGTCCCGAGCGTTGCACAAGACCATCGCGGAGTTTCGCGCGAAGCTGGCCGCCGGTGACGCGCAAAGGTTGATCGATGACGCGATCGCCATCGGACCGCGCAAAGCCGTGATCGCTGCGGTGCCGGATGCGAATGCCGACGTCCTCAAGGGCCTTGCCGGTGCGATTCGCGCTAAACTTCGCAGCGGCGTGATCGCGCTGGCTGGCACGGACGGCGATACGGTGGCGCTTTTGGTCACGGCGAGCGAGGACGCCGTACAGGGCGGCGTGCACGCCGGAAATCTGTTACGGGCGGCGGCGGTCCACGTCGATGGTCGGGGCGGCGGTTCGCCTGGACAAGCGCAAGGCGGCGGTAAGAACCCGGCGGGCGTTGGGGCCGCGCTCGACGCGATCCGCAGTTTGCTCGCCGGGTGAGCTGCCGGCCGCTGCGCCGGTTCGCATGCATCGCGGCGTTTCTGACCGGCCTGATGAGTGCGGCCACAGGGGCGCCGGCCGCCACCGATCGGTCGATTTTACCGGTCGGAGCGCTGCCGCCGCAAGGTGTGCTGGCGCGCTACACCAGTGCGCTAGCGCACGCTGGCGCACCGCCGGTGGTGACCTTTGAATATGCTGTCGAACAGTTCGGCGCGCGCAATCTCTCGCAAGTGCATCGCATCTATCGCGCCGGAACCAATGAGCGCGACGAGACGACGACGATCGACGGTCATCAACTGCTCAAATCGCGAATTCGAATCCGCCGCAACGTCGCCGATCAATATGCGATTGCCAACCTCGCTCCCCGACCGGATGCGTACGCGTTCGCCTTCGTCGAAGCTCAGCCGGTCGGCGACCACCTTGAGTACCGTTTCACCACGGTTCCGCATAACCGAACGAGCTTCACCGTAAAAGCGGTGGTCATCGACAGCCAAAGCTTTCTGCCCAAGGCAATCGACTATAGCGCTGTCGGAGCCACGACCGTCGGCGATGGAACGGTGCAGTACGCCCGTGTCGGGATGTACTGGCTCGTCCGCGAGGCGGCGGTGAGCGCGAAGCTTGGCGGAAAACCCGCGCGCGAACGCATCACGTGGGGCAAATACCGTTTCCCACGCGATTTGCCGCCGTCGACGTTCGCGCAGCCCCGCCCGACTCTCTCGCCGATCCCGATTGCCCCGTAACCGGCGGCGCGGCTCCCCGCCACCCTTTGTGGCCAAAACGGGTTTTCGTCGACATGCAGCTCCAGGTGCATCGACTTCATCCGTTGTTTGCCGGCGAGGTGACCGGACTCGACCTTCGGATGGTCGTAGACGCGCCGGCTCTGAAAGCGATCCGGGCGGCGATGGACAACTACGCGGTCCTGGTCTTTCGCGATCAAGGGTTCGAAGACGACGAGCAAATCGCGTTTGCGGAGCGATTCGACGGAGCGGTTCATACCAAGACCGGGCGTGGTGCGATCGAGAAGAAATCGCGGCTGGGTTCGCGCGGGATCACCGACATCTCGAACCTCGATGAAAACGGCGAGATCCTCGAAAGCAACGACCGGCGCCGAATGCGAGCCCTGGGCAATCGCCTTTGGCACACCGACGCCTCGTTCACGGATCCGCCCGGTCGCTACTCGATGCTGTCGGCGCGCGGCGGACTACCGCCCAGCGGCGGTGAGACCGAGTACGCCGACTTACGGGCTGGCTACGAGGCATTGCCCGACGAGCTGAAGCGCCAGATCCAAGGGCTCCGTGCGCATCATTCCATCGTATACTCGCGCGAGACGATCGGATTTACCGCCTTCACCGAGGCTGAACATGCGGCGCTTCCGGGCGCCGATCATCCGTTGGTTCGGGTCCATGCGGGCTCGCAGCGCCACCATCTCTACCTCGCATCGCATGCGTCGCACGTTTTGGGGTGGCCGGTACCCGAGGGGCGAATCCTGCTGCGTGAGCTGATCGTGCTCGCGACACGGCCGCAGTTCGTGTACCGCCACCAGTGGCGTCTCGGCGATTTCGTCATTTGGGACAACCGCTGCACGATGCACCGGGGCCTGGCGTTTGACGAATCCTTCGCGCGCGATCTGCGGCGCGTCACGACGCTCGATGTCGTCACCGCCCCAAGTCGAGCCGCGGTCTCAGCCTGAAGCAGGTTCCTCAGGGGCGGCCCGTAAGATCCGGCCGACGTCGGCGGCGAATTGAAGTCGCACGGCGTCGCCAACGGCGAATTGCGCCGATGGTTCGGCAGTGACGCGTACTTGGGTGCCACCGCAAACTTGCACGAGATAGTCGTGCGTTTCGCCGAGGTACGTCCGCCGGATCACCCGCCCGGCTAGCTGGTTCACCGCAGCACCGTCGCCGTCGGCAGCGAGGCTGCCGCTCTTGCTGGCCGCATCAACCAGCGTCATCAGATGCGGCCGGATGCAAACTGCCACCCGAGAGCCGCGCTGCGCGCCCGAAACATCGATCGCGGTGACGGTCGTGCCGTTGCACTCGACGATGCCCCGCTCGAGGAGCGTTCCCTGTAGAATATTCGTGCGGCCGATGAACGTGGCAGCGAACGTGCTCCTCGGCTGCTCGTAAATTTCGCGCGCCGTTCCGATCTGTTCGATTTTGCCGCGGTTCATGAGCGCGATGCGATCGGCTGTCACCATCGCTTCGGCTTGGTCGTGGGTAACGTACACCATGGTTATGCCCGTCTCGTCGTGCAGCCGCCGGATCTCGAACCGCATTTCCTCTCTCAGGTTGGCATCGAGGTTGGAAAGTGGTTCGTCGAGCAGCAGGATCTCCGGTTCGACCACCAACGCGCGAGCCAGCGCGACGCGCTGTTGCTGGCCACCGGAGAGTTCGGCCGGGTAGCGGCCGGCCAATTCGTTCAAGCGCACGGTGCTCAGCATCGCCTTCACTCGCCGCGCGAGTTCGGCCCGCGGTATTTTTCGGACGTGCAGGCCGTAGGCGACGTTCTCGTGCACCGTCTTATGCGGCCAAACAGCGTAACTTTGAAAGATGAGCGAAAGGGACCGGCGTTCGGGCGGGACGACGAACGACGCGCTAGAAACGAGCCGTTCGCCGATGGAGATCTCACCGGCATCAGGTTGCAGAAAGCCGGCGATCAGTTGGAGGGTTGTGGTCTTTCCGCAGCCTGAGGGGCCGACCAGCGCCATCACTTCGCCGTCCTGAACCGTCAAATCGATGCCATCGACAGCATAGCCGGCCGTCGATGCGCCGTATGCTTTGCGCAGCCCGCGCAAGATGATCTGGGCCATTAGCGAGTCACGCCGATCGGGTCTTCATGAAATCCTGGCCCAGAAAGCGATAAGCGAGTGTGACGATGCCTAACGTCAATGCCATCAGCAGGATTCCCATCGTGGCCACCGCTTCGAAATTGCCGGCATCGGAAAAGTCGAAGATGATCGTCGTCATCACAGCGGTGCGCGGGGTAAACAAGAAGATCGCGCAGCTGAGCTCGCGGATCGCTGGAATGAAGACGAGCAACCAGCTCGAGAGGAGCCCGCGCCGCAATAAAGGCGCCGTAATCGTGAGCAGCGTCCCGAGCCGGCTGGCTCCCAATGTGCGGGCGGCGTGTTCTAAGTCGGCATGAATGTTCAAGAAGATCGCCGACAGATTCGAGAACGCGATGGGAAGAAATCGGGTGGCGAACGCGATGATAAGGATCCCGGCGGTGCCGTAAAGCATGATCGGTTTGTGCGAGTAGGCGGCGAAAAAACCGATGGCCAAAACGATTCCCGGAATGACGAACGGCGCCATACAGATGAAGCCCAGCAGCTGGGCCCCGGGGAATAGTTTGCGGCTGGCGGCATAAGCGATCAGGAAGGCGACCGCCACGGCCAGCGTCGTGGCGACGGCGCCATATTGGAGGCTATGCAGGACAGCCGCCTGAGTTGCACCATTGTCGATGATTGCCCAACGATACCAGTGTAAGCTGAAGTTGGAGGGGGTTATTCCATTCACCCACGAGCGCGACAGTGAAGCGATCAAGAGCGCGCCGTATGGCACGATGACTGCCAGGGCGGGCACGATCAGGGCGCCGAGCAACAGAGCAACGCGCCAGGGTCCGAGCTCGATTAGCCGTTTCGCGCCGCCTTTGCCGCCGACAGTGGTAAACCGGCGCCGGCCCAACAATCGGCGCTGCAAGGTCAATAGGCCGACCGTCACTAGCAGCAGCGGCATCGCGTACGCTGCCGCCAGCTCGACGCGGATCGGAAATTGAAAAAACAGATAAAGCTGCGTCGTCACGACCTGCGTGCGCGCCGGAATCAGCAAGAATGCCGGCGTACCGAATTCGGCCAGCGCTTCGAGAAATGACATGATGAAGCCGGCGATGATCGCCGGCGCTGCGAGCGGTAGCGTGACCGACAAGGTCGTGCGCCATGTGCCCGCGCCGAGCATCGCCGAGGCGTCTTCCATCTCGGTCGGCATGAGTTCGAGCGCGCCCGAAACGAACGTGAATGTATACGGCACGTTGTAGAGTGCCATCACGAAGATCGCACCGGCCAGCGAGTAGATGTTTAGCGGGCCGTGTTCGGCATGCGTCAGCCCGACCCAAATCTTGTTGAGCCAGCCGCTATTGGGCGCGGCCAGCAAGATCCACGCCTGCGCCCCCAGGAACGACGGCGTGACGAAAGCCGCGAGCAGGAGGGCTCGCAGCCACGGCCGCCCGGGAAGGTTCGTGCGGGCGACCAACCACGCGAGCGCGGTCCCGGCGATGGTGGCGCAGCTCGCGACCGACATCGCAAGAACCAGCGAGTTCACGATGGGCCGCAGATAGATCGCCCTACTGAACGCCTCTCGGTAGTTGTCCAGCGTGAAGCTACCCGTTTCGGCGGTCTGAAGACTGGCAACCAGCAGCCACCACAGCGGAACGATGACCAGCAGCAGCAGCACCAGCGTCGCCGCGAGCCAGACGAGCATGCTCGGCTCGAGGTTGCGTAATCGGCCGCCGAGCGCCGGCCGCGCGCCCAGCTCGGCTGCGGCCAATCTAGACATCAGCGGCCAGTTTAGGGCGCCTAGACACCGAAGGTCTCACGCCACTTTGCTACGACCTCGGGGATGCCGGTCGCCAGCCGCTCGACCTTGCTCCGATAAAAGTGCAGTCGATCGAGCCGGATGCCGTTTGCCGAGCCGACGTCGGCACGCAGCGGGAAGTTGAACGTCTTGACCATCACCTCCGAATATTGCTTTGAATAGAAAAAGTTCATGAACAAGCGCGCGGCGTTGGGGTGCGGGGCGTCCTTCATGACCGCGATCGGCGAAGTGATGAGGATCGTATCGTCCTCGGGATAGAACACCTCGATAGCATTGCCGGCCTGCTTTTTTTTCCAACGACAGGCTGTCGGGCCCAGCACCGAGCGTTCGTTCGCCCGCGATAATATCGGTGACGGTGTCGTAGATTGAGCGGCCGATCTTCGGCTGGTTGGCGGCCAGCTTGGTGAAGTAGTCCCAGCCGTACTTGTCGTTCATCGCGACGACCCAGTTCCCGACGAATCCGCTGAAGCCGGGATGTCCGGTCGTGATCTGAGCTTTGTACTTGGGATCCAGTAAGTCGGTCCACTTTTTCGGCGGATTCGGAATTTTCTTGTTGTTGTAGTTGATGAGGACAAAGGCGAGTGTACCGAGCTGGTATTGATTGTCGGGATCCAGCTGCCGGAAGCGCTGGGGCAGCTTGTCGATGTCGGCGGGAACGAACTCGGCGAGCGCGCCTTGTTTCTTGAGCACCGGGTAATGGGCTTCGTCAGTCGACGCGAAGACGTCGACCTGATGAATACCGGCTTTGAGATCCTGCGTCAGCCGCTGATAGACGACTTGTGCCGTTTGCCGGATGAACTGCACGTCAACGCCAGGATACTTGGCCTTGAACGAATCGCGCACACGTTCGGCGGCGTCTTGTGCATAATGCGCCGTCCACCACGTGAGCGTCCCTTCTTTTTTCGCTGCGTCGTAGAGTCTTGAGACGTCGGCGTCGGAGAGCCCGCCGCGGCGAGCGATGCCGGCGGCCGGCGCACCGCCCACCGCGACGGCCGCTCCGGCGGCACTTCCGAGGCGGATAAATGCTGGTCTGGAAAGGTTCTTCACTGGACGAGTCCTCCGTTGGCAAGCAGGGCCATCTCGATGACCCGAATCGCATGCAGCGCGCCGCGATCGGTTCCGTCGCGAATCTGATGGCGGCAGCTCATGCCGTCGGCGACGACGAGCGTCTGGGAATCGGCCGCCCGCACCGCCGGCAGCAGCCGCAATTCCGCCATCTTCATCGACACATCGTAGTGCTCGGCGTCGTATCCGAACGAGCCCGCCATACCACAACAACTGGACTCGATCAAGGCAACGTCCAAATTGGGGATGCAGCGCAAGACCGTTTCAACGGAATCTAGGGCGCCGAACGCTTTTTGGTGACAATGACCGTGAACCAGGACGCGGTGCGATGCCAGTTCGCCCAAAGTCAGCGGCAGGCTGCCCGCGCGGAACTCGCGCGCGAGAAACTCTTCGATGAGAAATGTCCCGGTCGCCAACGTGCGGGTGGCATCGGTATCGATCAGCGCCGGTACCTCGTCGCGAAACGTCAGCAGACACGACGGCTCCAGGCCGACGATCGGTGTCCCGGCCCGAGCGTATGGAAGCAGCGCGTCGATGCTGCGTTGCGCCTCGCTGCGCGCTTGTTCGACAAGTCCGGCGGTCAAAAACGTCCGGCCACAGCACAATGGGCGTCGGCCGTCGCCAGCGTTCGCAACGACAACCCGAAATCCGGCGGCTTGGAGTACTCGCTGCGCCGCCCGCGCATTTTCGGGCTCGAAATACGTCGAAAATGTATCGACGAACAGCACGACCTCGCGTTTATCGGTCGCGTCAGGCTCCGCGTCGGCCGACGGGGCGCGCGAACGAAAGACGTCGGATCGCCAGCCTGGCAAGCTTCGGCGCGCGCTGAGTCCTAACAGCTGTTCCCCCAGGGCGCGCGCGAACCGGAAACGATTGACCGCATTCGCAAGAAACGGTAGCTTGCTGGCGAACGGCGCGAGCCGCGGCAAGTAGGCGACCAGCTTGTCTCGCAGTCGCCTGGGATGCCGGGCGTGGTAGTGATGCAAGAATTCGATCTTCATCTTGGCCATGTCGACGCCGGTCGGACACTCGCGCCGGCAGCCCTTGCAGCCTACGCACAAATCGAGCGCCTCGTACAATTCGTCGGCGGCCAGGGCGCCCGCGCCAAGTTGTCCGCTTAGCGCGAGCCGCAACAGGTTGGCCCGGCCGCGAGTTGCATGACGCTCGTCCCCGGTCACCATGAACGACGGGCACATCACGCCGTCAGTCTTCCGGCAGGCGCCGTTGTTGTTGCACATCTCGACCGCGCCGCCGTAGCCGCCCCACGACGACCAATCGAGCGCCTCGGCGAGCGGCGCGATGGCGTAGTCATCGCGGTAACGAAAAAGCGAGCGATCGTCCATCTTCGGCGCGCGGACGATCTTGCCGGGGTTCATCAGGCCGGCGGGATCGAACAGGTCTTTGACTTCCTCGAACGCGCGTACGATACGGGTACCAAACATCGCTTCGTGAAACTCCGAGCGGACAATTCCATCGCCATGTTCGCCGGAGTGCGATCCCTTAAACCGTCGCACGTACTCGAACGCCTCTTCGGCGATCGCGCGGAGCTTGAGAACGTCGGCGGCGCGTTTCATGTTGAGCACCGGCCGAACGTGCAAGCAGCCGACCGATGCGTGGGCATACCACGTCCCGGTCGTGTTGTACTTTGCAAAGATCGCGTTGAGCGCTTCGGTGTACTCAGCGAGATGCTCGAGCGGGACGGCGCAGTCTTCGATGACCGAGACGGGTTTGGCGTCGCCCTTGCGGGACATCATGATGTCGAGGCCGGCCTTGCGCACCGTCCAGAGGTCGTTCTGGCCGGGGTCGTCGGTGATTGAGACCAGCGCATTCGGGAAGCCGAGGTCGCCCATGAGACCGGCAAGCTCGTCGAGTTTGCGCAACTGCTCCGCGCGATCATCACCAGCGAATTCAATGAGCAAGAGCGCATCCGGATCGCCGCGTACGTAGCGTTCCATAGTGGCCGCGAACACCGGAATCTGCCGGGCCAGCTCGATCATCGTACGGTCGACGAGTTCGACGGCGCACGGCCCGAGGGTGACCAATTGCCGGGTCGCTGTCATCGCATCGGAAAACCGGTTGAAGTGCGCCACGCCGAGCGTGCGGTGGCGCGGGATCGGCGATAGCTTGAGCTGGATGGAGGTAAAGAACGCGAGCGTTCCCTCCGAGCCGACGAGCAGCTTGGCAAGATTGTAACCGTGGGGCGAGATCGCGTCGATGTTGTAGCCGCCAACGCGGCGCAGAACGGTCGGAAACCGAGCCGCGATCTCGGCCGATTCGCGGGCACCAAGCTCGTGCAGTGCGCGGACGAGCCGGCCGAGGCGATCCTCCGGCAACGTACTCACATCGGATCCGACACGCTCGAAGCGGAGCCGCTCGCCGGTTGCCAGCAGACCCTCGATGGCGTCAACGTTATGGACCATCGTACCGTAGCGGATCGAGCGCGCGCCCGAACTGTTGTTGGCGGTCATGCCGCCGATCGTCGCGCGGCTCGCGGTCGACGGGTCGACCGGAAAGAACAAGCCCGACGGCCGCAAAGACCGGTTCAGCTGGTCGAGCACGATCCCCGGCTCGACCACGGCAGTCTGCCGTTCGACGTCAAGTGCCACCAGCCCGTGCAGAAACTTGCTCGTGTCGATGACGATTGCGCGGTTGACCGTCTGGCCGCATTGCGACGTTCCGGCTCCGCGCGCGAGCACCGGCACCGCTTCCTGGGCGCAAAGCTGCATCGTGCTCACGACGTCGGCGATCGATTTTGGAACCACGACACCGAGCGGCTCCATTTGATAGATCGAGGCGTCAGCGCTATACAGCCCGCGGGCAAAACGGTCGAAGCGTACCTCGCCGTCGACTTCGGTACGCAAACGGCGCCCAAAATCGCTGTGCGCCAGGTCCGCGACGGCCGTTGTCACACCTTCAGCGCTGCCGGCGCTGCCGGCAGCGGGTGCGCCAAATGGTCCAGCGCAACTTCGACGCCGCGCGGATCGTGTGGAACACTGGCTAGAGCCAAGCCCATTTGCACGCCGCATAATGTCCCAGCCAGCATTAAGTCGTTAAAGTCACCGAGATGGCCGATCCGGAAAACGCGCCCTTTCATCTTACCCAGCCCGGTGCCGAGCGACATGTCGAACCGCTCGAGAATCGTGGAGCGCAGCGCGTCAGCATCGTGCTCGGGATCGAGCAGGATAGCCGTCAGCGAGTTCGAGTATTCGGCCGGCTCCTGACACAGCAGTTCGAGCCCCCACGTCTGGACCGCCCGACGAGTCGCTTCACCATGACGCGCGTGGCGCGCGAACACTTCGCTCAAACCCTCGGCCCGCAACATCGCTATCGACTCTCTGAGGCCGAACAAGAGATTGGTCGACGGCGTGTACGGAAAGAAACCGCCGCGGTTGGCAGCGATGATGTCATCCCAGGCCCAATACGAACGCGGCGAAGACGAGCGTTTCGCCGCGGCCAGCGCCCGCTCGGAAAGAGCGTTAAAACCCAAACCGGGCGGCAGCATCAAACCTTTCTGCGAGCCGGCAACGGCGACGTCGACGCCCCACTCGGCTTGGCGGAAATCTATCGATCCCAACGACGACACGACATCGACCATGAACAGCGCCGGATGGTTCGCGGCATCGATCGCTCGGCGAATGTCGGCGATCCGGCTGGCGACGCCGGTCGAGGTTTCGTTATGCACGACCATGACAGCCTGAATGCGCTGCGGGCGATCGGCGCACAGCAGCGCCTCGACCTGTGCCGGATCGACGCCGTGCCGCCAGTCGCCGGCGACGAATTGCACGTCGAGACCCAAACGCCGCGCCATCGTTTGCCAGAGCGTCGCGAACTGGCCGGTCTCGAACATGAGGACGCGATCGCCGGGTGAGAGTGCATTGACGATCGCCGCTTCCCACGCGCCGGTGCCCGATGCCGGATAGACGACGATGGGGCCTGGCGTGCCGAACACCCATTGCAGACCCGCGAGCACTTCGTGAGTCAGCTCGGCGAATTCCGGTCCCCGATGATCGATCGTCGGCCGATCGATCGCGCGCAAGACGCGATCCGGGACGTTCGTCGGACCCGGAATCTGCAAAAAATGAGACCCGCTGCGATGGCGCACGACAACCTCTCGAAATTGAAGTACGAGAACGCTTCAACGTTCGCAAGCTCCGGCCCGGGATTCCTTCGACGAGCAGGCAACCCTGGGGGACGACGTGAAAAATGCCGCACGTGAAGGACGATCGATGAGAATGCAACCGACTCGGCAACAATTCATTCGCGGCGCCACTGCCGCCGTGTCAGTGGCTGCCGTTCGGGCGTTCGAGCAACCGGCTGCTGCCAAAGCCAGTCCAAGCGATGCTGAAATTGCCCGGCTTTACGAAGCGGCAAAAAAAGAAGGCACATTGACCTGGTGGACCGCTCACTACGCGCAGGATGCCGCCGAGAAAGCGCGCGACGCGTTCAAACGCAAGTATCCTGGTATCGACGTGCAGTTCATTCGGCAAACGGCTCAGGTTGTCTATCAGCGTTTGACGCAAGATCTCAAAGCGAACGTTCACCAACTCGATATCTTCGCTTCGACCGATGAAGCCCACTACGCGGCGCTCAAAAAATTGGGTGTCCTTGCCAGCTTCGTCCCGCCTGACCTCGGCAATCTTCCACCCAGCCTGCGCGTCGCGGATCCGGACAATCAATACCAGCTCGGTGCGCTCGGCTTCGTCGTGATCAACTACAACCCCAAGAAGCTCCCAGTGCCGCCGAAGAAATGGGTTGACTTGCTCGATCCTAAATACAAAGGCCAGATCACGGTCGGGCATCCCGGGTTCAGCGGCTATGTCGGCAATTGGGTCGTGGCGATGAACGACAAGTTCGGTTGGGACTACTTCACCAAGCTGGCCGCCAACCAGCCAAAAATCGGTCGATCGATCAACGATACGGTCAACGACATCGTCGCCGGCGAGCGGGATCTCGGTGCCGGGCCCGACAATTTTTCACTGGAGAAGAAGGCCGCCGGTAACGCGATCGACGTCCACTTTCCGGATGACGATTCCATCTTGATCAGCAGCCCGGTCGCGGTTCTCAAGGAAGCGCCGCATCCGAACGCCGCGCGCCTGTTCATGAATTTCTTTTACTCCAAGGAATACTCGCAGGCGATGGTCAGCGCTTCGAACTTTCCGTTGCGCAGCGACGTCCCTCCGGCCAATGGCTTGCGGTTCGATCGCATCAAGTCGTATCGCAATAAAGTAGACCGGCTGGCGACCGGCGTCCCCGAAGTGATCGCCAAATGGCGCGAGACATTCGGGGTGTGAGCGGGCGTCGTGCGCCGCTGGCCGGCATCCGCGTCGTCGAGGTCGGCAATTTCATGGCCGGCCCGTATTGCGCCATGCAACTTGGCGACTTGGGTGCCGACGTCGTCAAGGTGGAAAACCCCGACGGCGGCGACATGGCCCGCCTCACCGCGCCGTTTCTGGATGGCGAGAGCTCGAACTTTATCCGGTTCAACCGCAACAAGCGTAGCCTAGCTCTCGATCTCAAGGCGCCGGCCGGCAAGGCAATTTTTCGGCAGTTGGTCGCGCGCGCCGACATTGTGGTCGAGAATCTGCGGCCGGGAACCATGCTCGGTCTCGAACTGGATTACGCGCGGCTTCGTGCCGACAATCCGCGCTTGATCTACGTGGCGGCGTCGGGTTGGGGTCAGGAGGGCCCATACGCGCAGCTCGCTGGCCTCGACATCATGGCGCAAGCGATGAGCGGCCTCATGAGCATCACCGGCGAGGATGGCGGTCCGCCGGTGAAAGTGGGCGTCCCGGTCACCGATCTCGTGTGCGCGCTGTACGGCGCGCTGGCCGCGGTCGCTGCGCTAGGAGTCCGCGAACGCGACGGTGCCGGCCAATTTATCGACGTGTGCTTGTTCGAAGCCGGCGTTTCGCTGGCCATCTGGGAAGCGGGCCGGTACTTTGCGACCGGTGAAGTGCCTCGACCGCTCGGCTCCGCGCATCAGACATCAGCGCCATATCAGGCGGTGCGCAGCGCTGACGGATACTTCACCGTTGGAGCGACATCACCCAAAACGTGGAGCGCCTTCTGTGCGGCCCTCGGTTTGGAGCACCTCGAACGCGATCCGCGGTTCGCGGAAAACCACTTGCGACGCTCGAACGTGGCCGAGCTCATTCCACCGATTGAAGCGGTGACCGTCACCCAGCCGAGCGCGCATTGGATTGGGCGATTGCAAACCGCCGGCGTTCCTTGCGGTCGCCTGCAAGATTACTCCCAGGTGTTCAACGATCCGCACTTACGGTCACGAGAGTTTTTCGTGGATGCGCCCCACAGGACGCTCGGGCCGGTTACGGTGCTCGGTTCGCCGATGCGCTTTTCCGAAACGAAGGTCGACATGAAATCGGCCGGCCCCCTCGTCGGCGAACATTCCATCGAGGTTCTCAGTGAAATCGGCTGTTCGACCGAACTCGTAAGCCAGCTCCTCGAGCAAGGAGTCGTCGCAGCAGCATGCGTTCCGTTACAACCAACGAAGTCTTAACCGAGCGCCGCGGCGGCGTGCTGTGGGTGACCTTCAACCGGCCGCAGGCCCGCAATGCAATGACGTTCGCGATGTACGAACGCGTGGAAGCACTGTGTATCGAAGCGAATTCCGACGACGGCTTGCGGGCAATCGTCTTCACTGGGGCAGGCGGCAAAGCGTTCGTCGCCGGCACCGACATTTCGCAATTTCGCGCATTCAGCACCCCGGAGGACGCGCTGGGCTACGAGCGCCGAATGGAGGCGGTCTTCGATGCGCTCGAGCGTGTACGCGTGCCGACGATCGCGGCGATCGCCGGCGCGTGTACCGGTGGCGGTGCCGGCATTGCAGGAGCGTGCGACTTGCGCATCGCTTCGCCGAGTGCGCGGTTCGGGTTTCCGATCGCCAAGACGCTGGGCAATTGTTTGTCGATGTCCAACTACGCGCGCCTAGTGGCGCTCATTGGGACCGCCCGAGTCAAGGATCTGATCTTCACTGCGCGGCTGATTGGAGCCAGCGAGGCCCAATCGATCGGCTTGTTCAACGAGGTCACGGCCGATGAGGCGGCGCTGCTACCGCGCGCCGAGGAACTCGCTCAAACGTTTTCCGGGCATGCACCGCTGACATTGCGAGCGACCAAAGAGGCGCTCCGGCGGATCAAGGAGCGACTCGTCCCCGGCGAAAGTTCGGACCTCGTCCTCATGTGCTACATGAGTCAAGATTTCAAAGAGGGCATCGCAGCGTTTTTTGAAAAACGGCCGGCTGACTGGAAAGGGAGATAGATCGGGCCCCGAGACACACTGTCCCGGGGCCCGACGACGCCCAATGGCGGCTCAAACCGCCGACAGCTTTCGCTCCTTCGCCTTTGCGAGTTGGTCGCCGAGCGCACTCAATTCATCTTTGGAAAATGCTTCGCGCGCCTGCTTGAACATCTGGGATTCTTCTTCTTTGACGTGATGATCGACGAGTTCGCCTAGGACTTGAAGCTTCGCCTTGTACGATTCATCCTTGGGATCGAGGCTCTTGAGCTGACCGATCACGTACTTCACGACGGAATGTTCCTCGTAGGCTTCAAGTACTTCCTGACGGCCTTCAGAGTCCGCTTTCTCGCGTTCCTTGAGCGCCGGATAGAAGATCGTTTCCTCGGCCTCGCTGTGAACCGATAGCTCCTGCGCGATCTGACTGAAAATTCGCTGCCGCGCCGCAAACGCGCGGTCGCCGAGTTCTTCGGCCTCCCGAAATAGTTCTTTCACCGCGGCGTGATCTTTTTTGAGCAAGCTGAGTACGTCCATATGCCCGTGAAACCCCCTTAGTGGTTCGAGTTGATGGTGTCGATTTGACTGTAACCGTTCATCCCCGAAGTGAATCAAAGCCAATCGGCGACGCGCTGCTTGGCTTGGCTGAAACCCAAGCGCCCGGCGGCGACGACGCTCGATCGGTTTGCTATTCTTGCGATGCGGGCAAGCCAATCTTGGGCCAGATCCCGCAAACTTGCGGCGAGTCCACGTCGGGTAGGTTTACAAGGTCGTGAAGACATCGGAGGGAGCTCCAAGCGGCGTTCGTTCGGCCGTTATGATCGGCAACTTGCGCTCCCGGCGCACGGCCGAACTCTTTTCTCAGGCGCGTCAGGCGCTCGAGCACCGGGGCATATCAATCGTCGAATCCGCGGCCGTGCGGGATGGGGCAGCGCTGCGCGAGCGCGTCGGCAAGGCGGTCAAGGCCGGGCATGAGTTAATCATCGTTGCCGGCGGTGACGGATCGCTGACGTCGGTCGTGGGATACTTTGCGCATAAGGATGCCGTGCTCGGCGTTCTCCCCTTCGGCACCGGCAACAGCTTTGCCAAGAGCTTAGGCATCGCTCCGAATGTCGAACAGGCGGTCGAGGCGATTGCCGGCGGCAAGATGATGCAGGTCGATCTCGGCATCGTCAACGGCACGTACTTCGCCAACTTTGCGACGATCGGGCTATCGTCGACGATCGCTCGGAGCACGCCAACCGCGCTGAAGAAGATCTTTGGCCCGGCGGCCTATGTGCTCGCCGGGCTTGGGCCGACGGTGTCGAGCAAGGCGTTCGAAGCGAAGCTGCGGTGGGAAGGGCGCAAGCAGACGGTGTGTACCCATCAGTTGATCGTGGCAAATGGACGTTATTACGGCTTTACTCCGCTCTTGCCCGACGCCACGATCACGGATGGAACCTTGTCGGTCTTTACGACCGATGGCCTGAGCCGCTGGGACGTCGCTCGCATGTACATCGCGCTCGCCCGCGGCGATCAGACCAGTCTGACGAATGCCGAATATTTTTCGACCAAGGAAATCACGATCAAGACCAAACCCAAGCAGTATCTCGATATCGACGGCGAGGCGCTGGGCAGTTCGCCGGCCCATTTCTCGCTTGCCCGGTCGGCCCTCAAGGTGATGGTGCCGCGCGATTTTACCGGCACGTGATCGACGCCGAGCCTGCGCTGTGGCTGGGTTCGCTGGGCGCTTCGGTCGCCTTCGTCGCGCTCGGGTATCAGGTCGCCGAGGGCCGTCAGTTGCTCGTCGATCGATTGGCGCCGTGGGCTTTTGGAAAACACTCGGCGGCAGCCGTACTGCTGACGCGGACAGGGTACGCGCCGTTCCTTGCGGCTGCGGCCGTCGCTGCCGCTGCCATTGCGGTCGTGCAGCACCTGGCGCTGCTTCCGGTCGCGCTCGTCATTATGCTGCAGATCGGATCGCAGCTGGCGTTGGCCGCCCTCAAGAGAGTCTTTCGTCGGATGCGACCCGATCGATGGCTGGTCCGCCAAGAACTCGGATTTTCGTATCCGAGCGGACATGCCGCAACCGCTGTCACCTTTTATGGTGGGTGGCTGTGGCTGGCCTCATCAAGCCAAACGCCGGTGGCGCTCAGAATTGCGAGCATAACTGCTCTGGCCTTTTGGGCGCTAGGCATTTGTTGGTCGCGGGTTGCACTCGGAGCACATCACCCGAGCGACGTCGCCGGTGGAGCGCTTTTCGGATCGACCTTCCTGACCGCGGGCATGGCCATCCTGCATCATTATCAATGAAGGCGCGCGGCGCTGGGCGTCGCCGATCTGCAAAAATCAACTCAGACCGCACCGCGGCTAAGGATATCGCCGTCCATCAGCCTGGCTTCTGGACCGTTACCGAAGGGATAAACGAGCTTCTACCTTGGTTGAGAAAAGGCCGATAACGTCGAGTCGATGAGCCGCACGCTGCTGGACAGTCCCGCGGCCGGGCCGGCGGCGTAGTCGAGTTCAAGGGTTCCCTCGGCCTCAACTTCGCACGGCGCGTGTTCCGCCGCGATCGTACCGGCGAGCGATGGATCCCGCAGATGGACCACGGCGATGTCGTCGGGCCAGCTGGCCTCATGCCGGCAGAGCGGGCACTGTTGCAGCGGGCTGCGCGACAGGATGAAATAGCCTGCGTCCTCTTCTTGGGGCGGCGACATAAAGCCGCGCAAGGCCACGCGCTGCCCCCGCAGCGCCACGGCCTCCGCGCCGATCTCGACCCCAAAGAGGCCGCTCGATGCGAAGAGGTCGTCGAAGCCGAGGCGTCGCGGGCCATTCATGCTTGATACACGATCTTACCGTCCAGGATCGTCATTGTGCAATGTAGATCGCGGATGCGGTCCTCCGGGATTTCGAGGTAGTCGTCAGCGAGGACCGCGAGGTCGGCGAGTTTGCCCGCTTCGATCGAGCCCAAGCGGTCGTCAACGAAGTCGACGTCCGCGCTTCCCATCGTGTACAGGCGCAAGGCCTGCTCCCGACTGATGCTCTGCTCCGGTCCCAGCGGGCCTGTGATACGACCCTTGATTTCGACCTTGCGCGTCACCATCCACCAGAGCGACACGTACGGGTTCCAGTGCGCAACCGGCGCATCGGTGCCTGCCCCGGTCGGGATACCGCGCGAGACGATCGACCGGACGGGCGTGCAGTACGCAGCCCGCTCCTCGCCCCAGTAGCGCAGCATGTTGTTGGCCAGACGCACCGACTGGTCTTGAACGGTCGCGCGGATACCCAATCGCTTCATGCGGTCCAGGGCTTCGGGCTTGCCGAGCATCACATGCATGATCGTCCAGCGCAGCTTCCCAATCGGATACTTCTCGGCGACCTTCTCATAAAGCCCGACGATGTGGTCGACGGTAGCGTCACCGACTGCGTGCACCTGATACTGCCAGCCTCGCTCAGCCGCGAGCGAGAACATCTCGAGAACTTCGGCGTCGCCGCCGGGCGGCAGGAGCAGCTTGCCCCGGAAGTTGGGATCGGTCTGCTCGCCTTCGACGACACGGTACGGCTCTGACATGAATCCGCCCTCGACGCCCCCGTCGAAGAGTGACTTGAACCCCCCGATGCGCAGGAAATCATCGCCGAAATTCGGCGCGATGACCGCGGAGCGCGCCTTGACGTCGGCCGCACCGAAGACCCGCTGCATGATGCGCACCCGGTGCTTCATTGCCTGCTGACGCCACACTTCCATGTAGGCGCCGATCTCATCGGGCGTCGCGCCGGGCTCGGTCGTCGCGGTGATGCCCAGCGACGCGAGCACGCCGCTAAACTGCTTGAGTCCCTGCACCAACGTCTCGCGCGATACCGGCGGCAGCAGCTTGCGCACCAGGCTCATCGCGGGCTCTTCGATGAGAAACCCCGTCGGCTCGCCGCCGGAATCACGCACGATGACACCGCCCTTGGGATTCACTGTCTCCTTCGTGATGCCGGCCAGCCTGAGCGCGAGCGAATTGACGACGGCGACGTGACCGCCGCGCGGGACAAAGAGCGGATTCTGCGGAGCGACGGAATCAAGCTCCTGTCGCGTGGGCATGCGTCCTTCGGTGATCTGCCCCTCATGCCAGCCCGACGACCCGACGACCCAGTCGCCGGGCTTCGCCGTCGCGACGCGCTTGGCAAGCGCCGACTTGACGGCCTCGAGCGAGCGCGCGTCCTCGAGCGCCACGTTGAAGTAATCGCGTGCCGCCGCAAGCGTATGCATGTGGCTGTCCCGCAAACCTGGCACGACGGTGGCGCCCTTGAGGTCGATCGTGCGCGTTCCTTTGCCCGAAAAAAGCGCAATCGCCGTGTCTGAGCCGACGCCGACGATGCGATTGCCCTTGAGGGCGACGGCTTGCGCGACGCTAAATGCGTTGTCGACGGTGAGGATTTTACCGCTGCGCAGAATCAAGTCGGCCTCGATGCGCGTAGCGGCGCGCGCTTCTGCCGGAAACCGGAGGACGCCGGCAATCCCGGCCGCTGCCGCCGCCAAGCTGCCAAGGACGGTGCGCCGCGATTGCCGCACCGGATCGTCCCGATTCATCATTGCGAACCTCCTGAACACGCCGCTTGTTGAGTTGAATTCTTCCCGGCGATTGCTGAAAATGTCGCTCTCTATCCGCCAGGAAGGGCATCTTCCAGTCCGCGACGCGCGCTGCCTACCCAATCCGCTCGTGCGCCACCCAGCTGTGTCGCGCTGGTGCATCGGCTTAATCGCACAGCTAGGGGACATCCCCCGACGAGCGAGTTTCGCTGCTCTTTGCGGCGGCAACGCCGTTCCGCCGCGCTGGATTGCGGAATCCCCACTGTATAACGCGCTCTAAGCATATTGCAGCGATGATGCGGCAACTCACGATACACACGTTCATTTGCGTTTCACGACGGCTCCGCAAACAAGTTCCTGTGAAGCGTCGGCGTCCCGTTTATCAGGACAATTAGCGGACGCTTGATATTCCGGGTCTCAGGCTTGGAACGTCGGATTGGCGCGAAGGTTCACCGTCTCCGAAACAGCGGTGTCATGGGCCGAACACCGGCGCTGGTCGCGCCGGCGAGGTTGAGGTACGAATGGATGCCGAAGGCGTCCTCCATCGTGCGCAACAACGAATAGTGGTTGTATGGTGTGGCATCGCGGACGCCGCGCGGTCCGTGGTTGGTCATCACGATTGTCGCAATATGCCCGCCGCCGTAGTTTGCGGCGCTGGCCGGATCGTAGCCGCAACAGCCGCCGCGCGAACGCGCGGTCGATTCATCAAAGGTTACGATGATCGCTACGTTAGCGCTGCTTTGCCAGGCGGCGGTCGTCATCAGCTCCCTTATGAGCCGTTCGGCATACGCGTCCCCGCGACGCACGAGCGATCCCTCGTCGCCCGAACAATCCGGCGGTACATCGCCGCCCCAAAGCCCGTGCATGTCGTTGCACTGATTCGGCACGATCAGGGCAAAATTTGGCAGCGCCCCATTGACGCGATCCCGCTCGAGGTCGCGAAAGTCCGCCAGGTGCTCGCGTCGTCGCGGATCGGTCCGCACGTTCGCGAAGTTGACGAAGCCAGAGTGTTTGGCGGCGTAGAGCGGCAGCGTTGATCCGGCTGAATCACCAACGACAGCCAGTGACCCCGGCTCGGGAATGCTCTCGTAATACCCTTTCCAGCTTAGGCCCGCCCTGGTCAGCTGCGTGCCGAGATGAGCGCCTTCGACCGTATGATCGACGTAGTATTGATCGCCGGCATTCGGGCAGAAGGCTTGCACCACTCCAGGTTTGCAGTAAAAAGCATCATCATCATGGATACCAAAGGTGCTGCCCGCCAGCAGCGCGATGTAGTTCGATTCGCTCGGATGGACTTCGCCGAAGAAGCGTGATGCGTAGCCGTACTCGCGCGCCAGGCGGGTGAGGGCGGGAGCATTTGCGGAGCCGACGATCATCTCGGCATCCTTGTTTTCTTCGACGATCACGAAGATGTGCTTGTAAAGCGGAACCTGACGGTCTTCGGCCGTTGCCGCCTCTGAGACCGTTGTCCGCGAAGCGCTTGCACCGAGCAAGAGGGCGGTGAGGAAGCACGATGCGAGCGCAGTTACCAAGCGTCCAATCCGCAACGATGCCCTTCCATGATGCTGGGGGAATTCGGCCACGAAGTCCGGGATGACCGGCCTGTTGCCGAGTGATTGCCGCGAACGCATCGGCTATCCGCGCCTAGAGCGCCTGGCGCTCGGTCGAAGCCCGCATCGATGCAAGATGCTCGGCGCAGCATTCATCGACGACGACAAACTCCGAGCCGTTCATCTCGAGACGAGCGAACGCACCGTTTTCCACGTGTAGTTTCCAGAAGTCATCGAGTGGGCGTCGCATCGCGGCGAGCAGCGCGGCTCGCACGACGGCATCATGAGTACAGACAAAGACGTCGGCCTTATTCTCGTGCAACGTCACGGCGAATTCGAGCCACCGCGCCTGGACGTCGACCAGCGTTTCGCCGCCTTCGAACGCTACGTGCCCTGGATCGTGGCGCCACATCCGATAGCGTTCGGGATCGGTGGCTGCGATCTCGTCGCGATATCGGCCTTCCCACGTGCCGTGAGCAATCTCGATCAACCGTCCATCGGTTTCGAGCGGTACGGCGAGTCGCGCGGCCGTAAACTGTGCCGTCGCGGTGCACCGGAGCAAGGGGCTCGAAATGATCCGCGAGGGAACCGACTGGCCACGCATTAGCCGCTCGCCGAAATAACCGGCGATTGCTTGGCCTTGCATAATGCCAAGCGGCGACAACGCCGATTCCAGCCGGCCTTGGTAGCGGCCAGCGAGGTTCCAGACCGTCTCGCCATGACGAGCGAGATACATCATATTTCTAGCGCCAGCACGTCGGCGACACCATGAATGGCGCGCAAACGGGCGATCGTCGCGGAATCCGCCGCGCGATCGGTTTGCAGGATCATGATCGCGTCGCCGCCGACATCGTTGCGAGACACTTGCATTGTTGAGATATTGATCTGCGCTTCGCCCAGGATTGTGCCGACCTTGCCGATCATGCCGGGAACGTCGCGATGCTGGGTGAGCAACATCGCGCCGCTGGGAATGGCGTCGATTTCGAAGCTGTCGAGCATCGCAATTCGGGGTCCGCCGTACATGCTCGTTCCGACGATCGTCCGATCGCCGCCGATCACCCGGATGGACGAAGCGTACGCGGTAGCCTGCGGATCCGAGCGAACGTCCACCCGGAGCCCGACTTCGTCGGCAATTGCGCGCGCGTTCACAATCGACACCCGGCGGTCGGTGGTCGTTTGCAAAAGCGCCGCCAAGAACGCCCTCACGACGGGCTCGCCGTCTAGATCCGCAATCTGGCCTTCCATGACGAGGGTGAACGGGGGGAGTGCGGTCGTCTTCGAGACCTGCGGGTAAAGCCGTCCCAGCCGGTACCCGACGTCGACATACGGTCGCAGACGGTCGGCATCGGGCCCATCGGCAACCGGCGCGTTGACCGCCCCCGTCGCCGGACCACCGGTGAGAACGCTCGCGAGATCGTGCGCGAGCTCGATCGCGATCCGTTCGAGCGCTTCGTGCGTCGAGCCGCCTAGATGTGGCGTGGCGACGACCTTGGGGTGCTGGTGCAGCCGCGCGCCCGGGCCGCCCGCGGTCGGTGGCTCATCGGCGACCACATCGACCGCGGCACCGCGAATCGCATTGCTGTCCAGCGCCTGGATGAGCGCCGCCTCGTCGATGACGCCGCCGCGTGCGCAGTTGATCAAAAGTGCGTGCGATTGCATGCTCGCAAGCTGGCCTGTGCCGATGAGGCCGTGCGTCTGTTTGTTGAGTGGAACGTGCAAGGTCACGATGTCGGCTCGGCCAAGCAGATCGTCGAGGGCAACGAGCTCGACCCGCAAGGCGTCGGCTCGTTTGGTCGAAATGAATGGATCGGTTGCGATCACTTTCATTCCAAAGGCGACCGCGCGACTTGCGACGTTGCCGCCGATCCGCCCCAAGCCGACGATGCCGAGTGTCTTGCCGTACAACTCGGTTCCGATGTACGGTTTGCGATCCCACACTCCGGCGCGCAATGCCGCGTTGGACGCCGGCACATGCCGCGCCAGCGCCAGCATCAGCGCGAAGGTTTGTTCGGTCGCGGCTAAGGTGTTGGCGCCGGGCGTATTGAGGACAACAATACCGGCTTCGGTGGCGGCCGGGACGTCGATTGCGTCGACTCCCACCCCGGCGCGCGCGACCGCCAACAACTTCGGCGCCGCCGCCAACAGCGCTCGATCCACCCTGGTCTCCGAGCGGACGACCAGACCATTAGCCTCGGCCAGTGCTAATTGCAGGCGTTCACGGGGCGCGCCAACGCACGAAATGACCTCGATGCCGCGATCGCGCAAGACGGCTAACCCGCTGTCGGCGAACGGTTCGGCGATCACGACGCGCGGCCGCGACAGGCGGCTGTCCGTCACGCCGCTAATCTCTGCGCAGTTGAAGGCGCGCGACAGCTTTGGGGCATCCGCTCTCCTTGGATGGTTGGCTCTCCTGGGTCCGCTCGCACTATATGCGTTCTCATTGGCTCCGAGCGTCGCGTTTTGGGATGCCGGCGAGATGCAAACCGTTCCGTATATTCTAGGAATCGCCCATCCGACTGGGTTCCCGCTGTTCGTGCTCGGCGGATGGATCTTCAGTCATCTGCTGCCGATGGGCAGCATAGCATGGCGCATTTCATTGATGAGCGCGGTTGCCATGGCGGTTGCGGCCCGGCTCGTTTTCACCATGATTCGCGATTTCCAAGGTCCGCCGCTGCTCGCGCTAGCGGGAGCTCTGTTCTTCAGCGTCGGCGAAATCGCCTGGACGCGCGGCTCGCGTGCCGAGGTGCATGCGATCGCGCTCATGCTGGCGGCTGCGACTTTGGTCTATGCCGCGCGGTTCGCGCGCTCAGGCGCGCAACGCGATTTCCTGGCGGCCGCATTTGCGTTTGGGTTGGCGCTGGCCAACCACCCGGTCGCTGCACTCATGCTTCCGGGCATCTTGATCATCGTTGGGATGCGCCGGCGGGAGATATCCGCAGTCGGCATTGCTCGCGTCATGGCAATCGTCGCAGCGTGCATGCTCTTTTACGCGTACATTCCGCTACGGAGTGCGTACCTCAGTGCCCATCAGGTCGATCCGACGCTGCAACTTGGCGTTCCCGCGGGCCGTCCATTTTGGGACTACGGCCATGCCTCCACCTTGCCCGGTTTTGTGCGCGAGGTCACCGGCCACGATTTCGATGTCAACAGCGCTCTGCGCGGGATCGTCAACCTGCACGAGATGCCCCGCATGTCGCTGCAGTTTCTCGCGGGCGCGGTCGGTGAATTTGGATTGCTGGGGTCGGTGGCGGTATTGCTCGGCGTGATCGTCGTCGGCCGGCGCGAACCTTGGCTGGTTGGGGGCTTGATACTCGCCGCGAGTCTGGCGGTTCCGTTCGCCCTCAGCTATCCGGTTGAAGCCGACCAACAGCGATACTTCTTGACCGTGTTCTGGCTGTTCGCCGTACTCGGCTCGCTCGGCGTGCAGCGAGCGGTGGAAACCCTGCGACGCGACCGCGGTCCATTTTCCACTGCGCTCGCCGCCAGCTTGATAGCCGGTTTGGTGATCGGTCTTGTCGCAAGCAATGTGACGTTGATTGTGCGCCAGCGGTCGGATGCGCGGCCCGACCAGTTGATTGCGGACGTCATCCGGCTGACACCGCCGAATGCCATCGTCGTCTCCAATTGGACGTTCGTTACACCGCTCGCGTACGCCGCGTATGCCGAGAAGCGCTTCGGGGACCGGATCGTGGAATCGGCGTGGATCGACGACGATCAGGAGTATCTGGCGGGTTGGCTGCGCCGCCGGCCGGTTTACGTTGTCGCCGCCGAGACGCCGCAGTTATCGGGGTTCCGGTTCACGCTCGTCCAGGGTGGGTATCCGCGGCTCTTTCGAGTTGAACGGTGACCGGCTCGTTCATCGCAGGATTCGTGGCATTCGTTGCGCTGGCGCTCGTTTCGGAACTGCGTGCTACGGTTTATAACAACTACGTTTTGCTGGCCGACGCCCTGCTGCAGGGTCACACGTGGATCTATTGGCCCGGAGAGTTCATCGATGCTTTGGCGTACAACGGCCGGCGCTACGTCATCGAAGCGCCGATGCCGGCGATCTTGCTGCTGCCGCAGGTCGCTGTCGTCGGAACTAGCGCCAATCAAACGGTTCTTTCGACGGTTTTAGGCGGCGTGTCGGTGGGCGCCGCTTGGGAGCTTGCCCGCCGCTTAGGCGCAAGCGTTTCGGCCCGGGCGTGGCTGTGTGCGTTCATGTTCGTGGGCACCGACCTGTTTTGGTGCGCCATGTTCGGCGACGTATGGTTCATTGCCCACGTCAGCGCGGTCGCCTTCACGTTGCTGGCGCTCGTTGAGCTGGCCGGCGCGCGGCGCGGGTGGCTGGTGGCGCTGCTGGGAATTTGCGCGACCGAATCGCGCTTCTCAATGTTGCTCGCATTGCCCGTCTACGCGGTCTTGCTGGCGCTTGACCGCACGAGCGTCGAACGCCGTCGCGTGCTGCTCTCGTTTGCTGGTACGATCGTGCCTTTTGTGGTCTTATGGGTGGGCTACAACGAGGCGCGGTGGGGTTTGCCCTATGATATCGGATACACGGCCTGGTACCACCAGGATAGCGCCGGCGAGCCGGTCGGCTCACCGTTCAAATTGAAATACTTCCACTATCAGTTTGATTCGTTCTTCAAGCGCTTTCCCGACGTTGTTAAGCACCCGCCCTATCTCATTCCGACCATCAACGGCGTCGCGCTCACCTGGACGAGCCCGGTTCTGTTGCTGGCATTGTTCGCGCGCGGCCCGCGGCATCTGGTGATCGCGATGTGGGCGGCTACCATCCTGGTAGCCGGACCGTCATTCATTTATTACGTGAACGGCTTCGCGCAATTCGGAATGCGTCACGCGCTGGATTTCGAACCCTTTCTGTTCGTGCTCATGGTATTGGCCGTTCGCGAGCGGATGCCGGGGTGGGGCGCCGTTCTCTGCACTTACTCGGTCCTGGTTGGCATTTGGGGAATCTGGTACTGGCGTACGTTTTACCGCACGTGACTGCGGGATGTTTTGCCGATTGCCGCCACTGGGTAAGGCGGGGTATAGGTGCCAGTTGCCGGGATGCGAAGTAGGTTTGCCCCATCGTCGTCAATAGGCGGAGAGCGAGTCGTGGCGGGCAAATCAAAGGGGCGTTCCAGCGAACCACTCGCGGACTATGCGGCCAAGCGGGATTTTGCTCGCACGCCTGAGCCGTCCGGCGCGCGCCGTCCAGAGCCTGGGCCGACCACCGATCAGCGATTCGTGATTCAGATGCACCGAGCGACGCGGTTGCATTACGATTTCAGGCTGGAAGCTGACGGCGTTCTCAAATCGTGGGCGGTCCCCAAAGGTCCGTCGCTCGATCCGGCCGATAAGCGGCTGGCGGTCCACGTCGAAGATCATCCGTTGGATTACGCAGATTTCGAAGGCATCATCCCTAAGGGCAACTACGGCGCCGGTGAAGTCATCGTCTGGGATCGCGGTACGTACCGGCTGCTCGAAGGAACCGACGCGACTGCAGAGATCGCCGCCGGCAAGATTAAGTTCATCTTGRACGGCAAGAAGCTTCAGGGGATGTTCACCTTGGTCAAGACGCGCGGGCGCGACGGCGAGGACAACGCGTGGCTCATCATCAAGGATCGCGGCGACGGCGTGGACCCGACGTGGAAGATCGAGGATCACAGCGCCTCCGTCATCTCAGGTAAGACGCTGCGCGACATCGCGAACGATCCCAGTGCTCCGCATTGGATCTCGCGCGCGCCTGGCGAGCCGCAGCCAAAACCATTGCCCACGGTCAAACAGCCGATGCTCGCGACCTTGGTCGGTGCGCCGTTTGATGATGACGGGTGGCTGTTCGAGCTCAAGTGGGACGGGTACCGAGCACTGTGCACGATTGAGTCGGGCCGCTCGTACCGGTTGGTTTCACGCAACGGAACCGATTTCACGCCGATGTTTCCGGAATTCTCTTCTCTGCCGCAAGCGTTCGGAGGACACCGGGCGATCGTCGACGGCGAAATCGTGGTGCTTGATGAGCAGGGTCGCGCCTCATTTTCGGCGTTGCAGAAACGGCTTGACCGGTTCGGCCGCGGTTCGCTGGACGTGAAGAGCACGGCGACCTTCGTTGCCTTCGACTTGCTGGCGCTGGATGGCCAGGATTGCCGCCAGCAACCGCTCGAGGAACGCAAGCGCGCACTCGAAGCATTGTTAATTCCAGGCAATGGAGCGATGTACTCCAAGCATGTCGTCGCCGGCGGCAAGTCGCTCTACGAAGTTGCGGAGCGCCAGGGACTCGAGGGAATCGTCGCTAAGCGCCGCGCGTCGGTGTATCAGGAGCGGCGTTCGCGCGATTGGCTCAAAATCAAGACGCGCCAGCGGCAAGAGTTCGTGATCGGCGGATGGACGGCTGGACGCGGCAGCCGCACGGGCTTCGGCGCGTTGATGCTGGGACTCTACGAGGGAACCGAACTCGTTTACGTCGGATCCGTCGGAACCGGTTTCGATGAGGCATTGCTCACGACAATTGCGCGCCGGCTCAAGGCGCTTGCGACGGCAAAGTCGCCGTTCGCGGTCCCGCCAAAAACACAAACCAAGGCGCATTGGGTCGAGCCAGTTCTGGTCGGGGACGTCTCATTTAGCGAATGGACCAGCGATGCAATGCTGCGCCAAGCGGTGTTCATTGGGCTACGCGAGGATAAGCCGCCGCTGCAATGCGTGCGCGAACGCTCCGATCCTGCGACCGGCGGGCCATCCGAAACCGCCGTCCGCAAGATGCGGACGAAGGCTTCGCGAAAGCCAGCGCCCGCGACATCGGTGCCATCAGCGGCTCAGCGCGCGAAGCGCACGACC
>JRHI01000036.1_pt1 | contig 119374 bp, 123 predicted proteins | sample 215371 | NCBI WGS metagenome assembly JRHI01 (sample SAMN02929681, study PRJNA255918) | sediment metagenome | biome: cave system; feature: Ice Cave; material: Sediment; isolation source: sediment from deep within a dark volcanic ice cave with no known source of... ...
ACGCATGATAGGCACGTTGGTTGTCACGAAGTTAGGTAACGCTCAATAATTGACGGGAAATAAACCGTCACCCGCGCGCCCTAATGCGCAACACACGATGCAACTCCCCAAAGGATCAACGGCTTGATTCCCATTAGTACGGCCTAAAAAGAAACGCCAACAACGGCAGCTCGAACGCTCCGCTTCATTGTCCGGCAGCAAGGGAGGATGTGCAACACGATCGACTCGGCTTTCGGCCAAGGTCTTTCAAAGACCCGCGAAGCGTCAGCGAGCGATATTGCCGCGAACCTCGAATGGGACGCTCGACAGCGCCTGTCCATCTTCACTTTCGAGGTACAGCGTGTACCTTCCTGGCAAGGGCGACCAGGCCGCGCGTCCGTGCGCATCCGCGAGCACCGTATCGCCGATGCGCCATTGCATTCCGGGGAGTACGGGCGAGGCCTGGAACACGACACGTTGATGTTCGTCGGCGATGTCAGGATCCAGCGCGATGATGGTCTCCGGTGCCGGGTATCGAATGTGCGGCGTCACCGCGGCGCTGGCATTTGCTCCGATGCTCGTCGCGACGAGTCTGGTTTGCGTTCCTGCCAGGAACCATTCGTCGCGCTCTGCTTCGACGGCTGGCTCGAACGCGACTTCCAGCTCGACCAGCCCGGGTGGCGCGAGCGGCTTGCGCGACGGCTCGGTCGCGTGCAAATGGTGTATGAGGTCACGCCAGATCGGCGCCGCGCCGGTGACTCCGGAGACGTCGTGCATCGGCGCACCGGAAAAGTTGCCGACCCAGACGCCGAGTGTGTAGCGCGACGTGAAGCCGATGCACCAGTTGTCGCGCATGTCCTTGCTGGTCCCTGTTTTGGCTGCGCTCCAGACGCGCGTCGCCAGCGGATTCTCGAGGCCGAATCTCGCCGCGCGCGCGCCGCAATCGGCGAGGACGTCGGTCACGACGAAGCTTGCTTGCGCGCCGAACACGCGCCGCGATTCCGCTTTGCCAGCGGCAACTGCCGGAAGAAAACGCGGCGGCCCGTACACACCGCCATTGGCCAGCGCGCGATACGCGTTGGCAAGCGCGAGCAGATTGACGTCGGCACCGCCAAGCGCCAAAGACGCACCGTAATACTCGTCCGGCTCGGTCAGCGTGTCGAAGCCAAGTTGTCGCAAGGCTCCGTGGAATCGATCGACGCCGACCAGGCCCAGCGTTCGCACCGCAGGCACATTGAGCGAGCTTCCCAGAGCGGTGCGCACGCTGACCATGCCGCGAAACTGCCGATCGTAGTTCTGCGGCACGTACATGCCGCGCTCAGTCGCGATGGCGACCGGGCTGTCATCGACCAGCGATGCCGCGGTGAGCAGACGCGAGTCGAGGGCGAGCGCATACAGAAATGGCTTCAAGGTCGACCCAGCCTGCCGCGGCGCGATCACGCCATCGACCCGCGCGGCGCTGGACAGTTCGCCGCCGCTGCCGACGTACGCCAACACTTCGCCTGTCGCGTTATCGAGCACCACGATCGCGCCATCGCCGACTCCGCGCTCGGCGAGCTCGACGAGATGCTGGCACAAGGTGTCGATGGCGTAGCGTTGCACCTCGGCGTCGAGCGTCGTGGACCTTCGCTCGCCCGGCGACTTGAGCAGCTTCGCGCCCAGATGCGGCGCGAGGTTCCAGCGCGCGCGCATGCGGTAGGCGCCCGCCAGCGCCACGGTCGTCATCGCGCGCACTTCCTCGCACGCGACTTCGGGCGCGGAAAGCGCGGTCACGGTGCATGCGCGCTGCGCGACGAGCGCCGCCGGTGCATTGGGCCCACGAAGCAGCGCTACCAGAATCGCCGCTTCGCGCCTGTCGAACCCGGCCGGTGCTTTGCCGAACAAGCCGTGCGCCGCGGCATCGAGGCCCTTGAGTTCGCCGCGGTACGAGGCAAGATTGAGATACGCCTCGAGTATCTGCGGCTTGGTCCACGTGCGTTCCAGCGCCAGCGCGGCCTGCGCCTGGTTCCACTTTTGCGTCAAGGTGCGCGAGCTGCCGGAAAGCGAGAGCGCCGGGTCGAGCATTCCGGCGAGCTGCATGGTCAGTGTCGAGCCGCCGCGCGCGCCCCGTCCGTCCAGCGTGCGCCACACGCTATCCCACGCCGCGCCCGCAAGGCCCGACCAGTCGACGCCTCCATGCTCGAAAAACCGCTTGTCCTCTGCGGCAACTAATGTTGCCGCGACTGCAGGCGAAACGTCGGCGAGCGGAATCCAATCCAGCTGCCTCACGCGCGGGTCGATGCGCACCTCGGACAGCGGCACGCCGTGACGATCGAGAAGCATCCGTAGGCAGACTTGACGTCGGCAAACGACGGTAGCGGCGTGGCCGCCGCGACATCGAAAGCTGCCAGCAGCATCGCCGTCGCGACCAACGACAAGGCCCGCGAGCGCAGACAGGCGATCATGGCTGGACTTTCCAATCCCCGTTGGGATACTCGCCGAGCATTTCCGGCGCATACATGGCCTCGACGTGCGTCGCCGGCAGGTGGAACGTTCCTGGATTGTTGAGCCGCACCGTGTATTCGACGATGAAGCGTCCTTTGGGCACGTAGCGGTAATAGGCACGGAAGCCCTCGAACGTGCGCTCCTCGAATGCCGGCCAGACCGTGCCGCGTTTGATTTCGCCTTGCGCGAGCAGGGCGGAGTCGCCGCCGAGACCGCGACCCAGTACAGTGCTGCCGGCGGGAATGGGATCGTCGACGACCACCTACGTCATGTCGGCCTGCGCCTCGACTTCAAGATGCACGCGCGCGACGTCTCCCCGGCTCCAGCGCCCTGCCGTCTTTTGCTGCACAGGCGTGACCATGCGCGAAACCTTGTAGCCGCTGGAAAAAGGAATCTTCAACGGAATCGCCGCGATGCTTTGCAGCGTCACCCACGGGCGGCCGGTTCCATCCTGAGCCACATTCAGCGGCTCGCGACCCTCGGGCCACGGGAGTTTCTTCTCGAACGGCTCTCGATAAGAGGCGCCCGGCATCGTCCTTGAGGTCGTCCGGAAGTCTGCCTTCGAACGGGAGGCTGCGGATCACCGCCGGACCGCCGGTGCTGAACGTGAATCGTTGTCCGCTGTCGAGCATCTTGCCGTCGAGAGCCGTAACCCCGGATTTGAGCGTGAAGCCGCAGCGCACGCCGGCGGGCAGGTCGCGGTCGAAGTCGTACACCCAGTTCTTGCTGTCGGCCCAGCGGCCCTTGCCTTTTTCGACGCAGTCGACATCGAAGGGGTCGAGCTCGCGCGGGTCGCCGAAGGGAACCATGGCCGTCGCAAAGCGCGCGGTCGCCTGTCGCACGCCTTTCACTTCGCCCTGCGGCGAAAAGAACTCGACCGGCTGCGCGCAGAGCGTGGACATCCACGCGGCACAGAGCGACACGCCAACGTTCAAGACCCAGGCTTTCATGCAAGCTCCCTTGCGTCTGGAGGAGACCAGACCATCTCAGACTCGATTAGAGCGGGTCGATGTGGCGGGTGCGCGGCCGCGAAGCGGCAAGGCGGCGAAAGATTGTGGCGGAACGGTGGCGCCAGGCGGCGCTTCAAACGTCCGCACCCGGACCTCAGCTGTGCTGCAGATATCGGGAAAGCCGAGCGATGCCCTCGGCGAGGCGCTCCTCGCTGGCGGCAAAGCACCAACGGACGAAACCTTCGCCTTCGGGGCCGAAAGCGCTGCCGGGCGCCAGTCCCAACTTGGCGTCGCGCACAAGCTGCTTGCAGAAATTGAGGCTGCTGCTGACACCCTCGACACGAAAGAACGCATACATCGCACCGGCGGGCAGCGCGGTCTCGACGCGCGGCATGCTGCCGAGCGCGAGCGTGAGCTGATCGCGGGCTTTGCGAAAACGCGACAGCGTGTGTGCTACCGTGGGTTCGCCGTACTCGATGGCGACCACCCCGGCGCGCTGCACGAAAACCGGAGAGCACGAAGTGTTGTATTCGATCAGCTTGCCGAGATCGGCCATCAACGCGGGCGGCGCGACGATCCACCCCAGACGCCATCCGGTCATCAGCCACGCCTTGGAAAAACTATTGATGCTGACCAGGCGGTCGTCCGCGGCGGCGATATCGAGAAACGAGGGCGCGCATGCGTCGCTAGCTTCGGCGCCGGCGTAATACAAACGCTCGTAGACGTCGTCGGCGATGATCCAGATACCGTGCTTGCGGCAATGCGCGAGGATGGTCCGCTGGTCGTCGGCACTCAACGTCCAGCCAGTCGGATTGTTGGGCGAATTGATCACGACGGCGCACGTGCCGGGGATGAGTGCGTCGATCAATCGATCCACGTCGAGCGTCCAGCCGCCGCGATCGAATCGAAGCGCGACACGCGTCACTTCCGCCCCGAGAATCTTCGGAATCTCGGTCAGGTTCGGCCACAGCGGCGTGACGCACACCACGCGACTGCCAGGGTTCACCAGCGCTTGAGTGGCGAGCATGAGCGCGGACATGCCCGATGCGGTCACCGCGATCCGGTCGGCGCTGACAGGACCATGCAAGCGTGAAACGTAGGTTGCCAAGGCGGCCCGCAATTCCGGAATGCCGAAATTCTGGGTGTAGAAGGTCTCGCCGGCAGCGATCGCGGCAATCCCGGTGTCGCGAATGTAGCCGGGCGTGACTTCGTCGGGCTCGCCGAACCAGAACGCCAGAATGTCGGGATCGCCCATGCCGGCATTTGCCACTTCGCGGATCTGCGAGGCAACCAGCGAACGCACGGTGTTGCGTGCAGAAGGGTTCGGGGTGGCGGAAGGAGCGGTCATCGTGGGCTTGGTTGGCCTTCGTTGGTTTTAGTGAACCTTGGTTGGGATAGGACCGCGGCAAACGAACGCCTTTATACTTGGCCGCTTGGCGCACTGCAACCGAATTACCACTGCCCGAAGAAGACGCCCGCGCGCTTGTGTGCCGCGGTGGCGGCGTCGACCTCCCCGTCGGTCACCGTCACGCGCCGCTTCAATCGCATGAACCAGGCGAGCAGGGACTCGTGCATGTCGCGCCGTATGCCATCGTAGCCGCCATCGCGGCCGAGATCGCAACACTCGTCCGAATCGGCGTCGAGGTCGAACAATTGCGGCGCGAAGCCCTGCCAGTGGACATATTTCCAGCGGTCGGTGCGAACCATCCAGGCCCGGCATTGGTCGGGTCTGCGGCCGAGAATCCGGCGCGCTTCGCGATAGCCGTAATCGAGCTCGGAGAAGACGCTGTCGCGCCATTCGGGAATTTGGCTGCGCGGGTGAGCGGCAGCAGCGAGCGGCCTTCGATGCGCTCGGCGGCACCCGGCAGCTCGAGCGCATCAAGAAAGGTCGGCACGATGTCGACGCCTTCGACAAGCGCGTCTCGGCGTGACCGCGGGTTGAATCGGCAGCCGGATCGGGATCGTAGACGATCAAGGGTACGCGCTGCACGGTGTCGTAGAAGTGCTCCTTTTCTCCGAGCCAGTGATCGCCCAGAAAATCGCCGTGGTCGGAGGTGAATACGATCAGCGTATCCTTCCATCGGCCCAAGCGCTCGAGCTCCTCCCAGACGCAGCCGAGATGATCGTCGATCTGCTGCACGAGCCCTTGATACGCAGGCCGCACGGTCTGCCACACTTCGTCGCGCATGAAGTTCGCGCATTCCTCCTGCTGACGGTACGCGGCGAGCACGGGATGCGGGTCATCCAGCTCACGCGCATCGCGCTTCACCGCAAGGCATTGCTCGAACGAGTAGCGCGCGTGATAGGGCGCGGGCGCGAGGTACGGCCAGTGCGGCTTGACGTAGGACAGGTGCAGCGTCCACGGCTCGTCGCCGCAAGCGCGAATGAACTCGATCGCGCGCCCGGTGGTGTACGCGGTCTCCGAATGCTCTTCCGCGACGCGGGCCGGCAGGCGCGCATTTCTCATGTTCCAGCCCGATACGATTCTTCCGCGATCGTCGACGGCGCTGATGACGTAGTCCGACCAGGGATCGGCGGAGTCGCATCCCGAGCCGCGCAGATATGCCGCATAGGCGCCGCCCGCTTCGGCCTGATGGCCGTCGTGCCGATCGAGCTCATCGAACCCGCCGGCACGAATGAGGCGCATCCATTCCTCGTCGCCATCGAGATGCAGCCGCGCGATTCCCGCACTGTCCGGCGTGACGTACGTCTTGCCGGTAAGCGAGAGTGTGCGGCCGGCGCTGCTCAAGTATTCGCCGAGGGTAATCTCGCCGACCGACAGCGGCACGCGGTTCCAGGTCGAGCCGTGGCTGGCGACGTAGCGGCCGGTGTAGAAGGACATCCGCGACGGCCCGCAGACTCCGGACTGCACGAACGCGCGATCGAAGCGGACACCGCGCCGCGCGAGCTCGTCCAGATGTGTCGTCGCCAGGAAAGGATGCCCGTAGCAGCCGAGGTGATCGGCGCGTAACTGGTCGCACATGATGAACAGGATGTTGCGGACCGCGTTCATCGCTTGCGTGCTCCTGCTTTTAGGACCAGGAAAAGCGCCGGGCGCGACTGTTATACTTCCTGTACGACGCATCGGCAAGCGGGCGCCGTAGATAACAAAGCATGTCTTACGTCCTCAGTGGAATCGCCATCGTCATCTGCGCCGGCATTGGCGCCACTGCCGCGTGGTTCATCGTCGCGTCGATCGGCTGGGACGGTGTGGGCGGCGCGGTTGCGACCACGGTGGTGGCAATGGTGCTCGCGACGCTGGTGTTCGCCGGCGGCATCGTGCTCGGGAAGGCGCTGGGCCTGCTCAAATAGCTGACAGGCAGAGTCGCAACGTGCCATGAAGTCCACGACCGAACTTGCCGACGCGCTCATCGAGTGTCAGGACCACGCCGGCACGCTTGCGCCCATCACCGGCGGCGACCCGACGTTCGATGTCCCGCGCGCCTACGAAGTGCTCGCCGCGATCAATGCCCGACGCGAAGCCGGGGGCTGGGTGCCGGTAGGCCGCAAAATCGGATTCACCAATCGCACGATCTGGCAGCGTTACGGCGTCTATCAACCGATGTGGGCGCCGGTCTGGTCGCAGAGCGTGCATTTTGCGGGGCATGGCGTGGCGACATTGCCGCTCGCCGGCTTCGTGCGGCCGCGCATCGAGCCCGAGGTTGTGTTGAAGCTTGTCGCGGCGCCGCCCGCCAGCGATGATCCGATGGCGTTGATTACGGCGGTGGAATGGATCGCCGCGGGATTCGAAATCGTGCAGAGCGTTTTCCCCGACTGGAGGTTCGCTGCCGCCGACTGTACCGCCGCCTCCGGCCTGCACGCCGCGCTCGTGGTCGGCACGCCGCTGGCGGTGACTGCGGCTAACCGGGCGGACATCGTGTCCCGCCTTCCCTCTTTCGAGCTGACGCTGGCGCGCGACAGCGCCGGAGTCGATCGCGGCGTAGGCAGCAACGTGCTTGGCGGCCCGCTCCATGCACTTGCGCATCTCATGCGCGTGCTAACGGGACAGCCGAGCTTCGCGCCGCTTGCCGCCGGAGAGATCGTCACCACCGGCACCGTGACCGACGCGTGGCCGGTCAAGCCCGACGAGACGTGGGAGAGCGATTACGGGAGCTTGGGGCTGGAGGGATTGCGGCTGCGCTTCACCTGAGGGCACCGCCGACGGGGGAAGACTCGGCTGATCATTGCGATCGCAGCTGTCGCTTGCCGTGCCGCAACCAGCATCGCCGACAGGTCCTCCCCGCTCGACGGTTCTAATCGCGGCTATGCCACCGAAGCGCCCGCGCGAAGTTCGACGGGCGGAGATTGCGGCCCGGCAAACTCGTCGCCATGCGTGCCGCGGGCGACGACGAACACCGCCAATGCCAGCAGGACGCTGAAAACAACGCCGATCACCAGCGCCTCCACCGCGAGTTGCGCGAGGTCCCGCCAGACGCCGGCGTCGATGGCCGGAGCGCTCCTGGTTTCAATCGTTAACATTGCCATTGCAAGTTCTCCTTTGCACGATGTCCGACCAGATGCGCTCCTCCGCCCTCGAGCGGCCCGGCGAGCTTGTTGCGGCGCATAGCGCACCGTTGCGCGAGTCGGTCGCCGCGGCGGCGCCGCCGCATCTGCGGCACCGGAATCCACGCTCACATCGCGTGAGGTACGCCAGGTACGTTTCCTTGCCGTTTTTCACTGTCGGTCCTTTGCCATGTCGCTTGGGTCTGGATGCCATTGGGCGCCGCCGATGCGGCCGCCCGGGGCGCAAGCCGGGGCATCGCGGCGAAGAATGGTGGCGAAAAGATGACAATGCTTTTGAGATGCACGGCGGAGCCCGTCGCTGCGGTATATTCGATCGCAGGGAGACGTGAATAGCCATGAGACTTGAGCCGCCATGAGCCGCCGCATCGCCATCGTCGAGGACGAGCCCGTCATACGCGCCAACTACGCCGACGTGCTGAAAAAGCAGGGCTACGAAGTCGCCGCGTATGCGGGCCGCAGCGAAGCGCTCGGTGCATTTCGCACCCGGCTGCCCGACCTCGCCTTGATCGACATCGGCCTCGCCGACGATATCGACGGCGGATTTGCGCTGTGCCGGGAGCTCCGCGCATTGTCGGTGAACCTGCCGATCATCTTTCTTTCGGCGCGCGATTCCGACTTCGACATCGTCGCGGGCTTACGCCTCGGCGCGGACGATTACCTGACCAAGGACGTGAGCCTGCCGCATCTGATCGCGCGCATCGCCGCGCTGTTCCGGCGCAGCGACTTGCTCGCCGCGCCGCAGGCGGTCGAGGAAACCATCGAGCGCGGCAAGCTGAAGCTCGATCTCAAGCGGCTCGCCGCGCAGTGGGACGGCAAGCGCGTCGACCTCACGCTGACCGAGTTCTGGATGGTCCACACGCTGGCTCGGTTTCCGGGGCACGTCAAGGATCGCGACAGCCTGATGCGCGACGCCAAGATCGTCGTTGACGATGCCACCATCACCTCGCACATCAAGCGCATCCGCAGGAAATTTCTCGCCCTCGACCCGGCGTTCGACTGTGTCGACACCGTGTACGGCATGGGCTATCGCTGGAACGCCGAAGCCGAGCGATAAGAGCGAAGCCGCTCGCTACGCTTATGAGTCCCGCTTTCGAGCCCGCTACCCATGAGTAGGGTCCGCGTTGCGCTGGGAATACGCGCGCAACTGCTGCTGGTACTGACGGTGTTCCTGGCGATTCCGTGGCTGGGTTACGAGTATGTGCGCGAGCTGGAGCGCTTTCTGCGCGACGCCCAGGAGAAGACACTTGCCGGCACTGCGCAGGCGGTCGCGACGGCGCTGCACGACCGCCCGCGCTTGTTCGATGCGCCGGCGGCGCCTCGCGAGTCGCTGGTGGTCGAGCGATCGCAGGAGGCGAGGGGCGCCGATCCCGCGGTGGCGACATCTGCGCCGCGCGTTGCCGACGCTGGCGCCACCGATGGTACCGGCGGCAGCGGTGGATCTGCGGAAATCGCGCAGATCGTGCAGGGACTGTCGCGCACCACCGCGCGCATCTTTGTCATCGATCGCGAGCTCAATGTCTTGGCCCGCGCCGGAAGCCTCAAGCGGCCCTCGCTCCCCGATATGCAGACGCCGGAATCGGCGGTCGCTCGGGTCTGGCAATGGCTGGAGCGCGAGACCCTGCATCCGCTCTACGCCATGGTGCTCAAGCAGCCGAGCGAGGATTTCGGCGAAGAGCAGGCCGGACGCGTCGCGCTACCGGCGAGGGAGGTCGACGGAGCGCTGTCAGGGATCCTGACCGTCGACCGGCGACCGACGCCCGACGGCAAGGCCGTCGTCGTTTCCGCCGCGCATCCGATCTGGGTCGGGGATCAAGTCAAAGGCGCGGTCATCGTCGAGGAAACGACCAACGCCGTGCTCACCGAGCGCAATCGCGCGTTCGAGCGGCTTTTTTCCATCGTCCTCGCCGCACTCCTGATCGGTTCGCTGGCGCTGACGCTCTACGCATCGCGGCTGTCCGCGCGCATCCGCCGCTTACGCGACGAGGCCGAGGCCGCCATCGACGCGCAGGGCCGCGTTCGCGGCATCCTGACCGGATCGAGCGCCGGTGATGAAATAGGTGACCTGTCAAGAAGCTTTTCGAGCGTGCTGTCGCGACTCGCGCAGTATGCAAGCTACCGCGAGCAAATGGCCAGCCGGCTGTCGCACGAGCTGCGTACGCCGATCGCAGTCGTCCGCAGCTCGCTCGACAATCTCAAGCTCTCACCGCTGCCGGATGACGCGCGCGTGTACATGGAGCGTGCCCAGCAGGGCCTGAACCGGCTGACGCATATTCTGACCCGGATGACGGAAGCGACCAGGCTGGAGCAAAGCGTCGGCGAGGACGAGCGCGAGCGCTTCGACTTAAGCCGCGTCGTTGCGGGTTGCGTCGACGGTTACCGCGTTGCCTATCCGCAGCACACGCTGCAACTCGAGCTTCCGTCCGGCGAGGTGATCTTCAACGGTGCGCCGGAGATGATCGCGCAGATGCTGGACAAATTGGTCGCCAACGCGGTCGAGTTCAGTGCCGCCGGGACGCCGATCGTGGTACGCCTGGAACGCGGCGACACCGAGCTTCGACTGTCGGTAGAAAACGAAGGGCCGCTGCTGCCCGACGCCATGCGCGGCCGGCTGTTCGATTCGATGGTGTCAGTGCGTGGCGATCAGGTGAGCGACGCGCCGCATCTGGGGCTGGGTCTTTATATCGTGCGCTTGATCGCCGAGGCTCATCACGGTAGCGCGATGGCGCAAAACCGCGACGACGGGCGCGGTGTCGTCGTCAGCGTCATGCTGCCGTACGCTACGATGGGCTGACGGCTGCCAGCCGAAGCTTCGGCTCACTGCTTCCGCGGCTCTGCGACCTTCATGCCGAGTTGATCGACGAGGAATGAGTAGGTGTCGGCTGCCTCCTCGATCCGTGTCGATAGCGCAGTGCCGATGCCGTGACCGGCGGCGGCTTCGGTACGAAGCAATATCGGACGATTCGACGACGACGCTGCCTGCAAAATGGCTGCCATCTTGCGCGACTCGTACGGCGCCACGCGGCCGTCGTTGTCGCCGGCGGTGAGCAGCACTGCCGGATACGCGGTGTCGGCCTTCACATTGACGAGCGGTGAATAAGCGTAGAGCGCGCGGAACTGCGCCGGATCCTTGACCGAGCCAAACTCGGTGACGTTGAATTCACCGTTGGGCTGAGTCTCCCAGCGCAGTGAATCGTAGATGCCGACCTGGGACACCACGGCGCGCATCATTTGCGGATGCTGCGTCAACGTCGCGCCCATGGTCAGTCCGCCGTTGCTGCCACCCATGATCGCGACCTTGTCCGAACGGGTGTAGCGGCGATCGATCAGCATTTGCAGGCTGGCGGCGAAATCGTCGAACACGTTCTGCTTCTTGATGAGATTGCCGGCGAGATGCCACGGCTCGCCGAACTCGCCGCCGCCGCGCACATTGGCGACAGCGTAGACGCCGCCGTAGTCGAGCCACAGCCGCAGCATCGAGGAAAAGTAGGGCGTCATGCTGACGCCGTAGCCGCCGTAACCATAGAGCAGCGTCGGGTTGCTGCCGTCGCGCGGCGTACCCTTGCGCGAAATGACGGTCACGGGAATACGCGTGCCGTCCTTCGACACCGCGTATTCGCGGCGGACCACCGCATCCTTCATGTCGAACGGATAGCCGCCGTTGAGCTCGGTGCGTGCGAGCTTGTTGGCCCGCGCGTGGTAGAAATAGACGGTGCGCGGAGTGACGTAGCTCATGCTGCGCACCAGAACGTCGTCGCCCTCGAGCCGTACGGCAATCTGCGTGTCGGACACCGCTTCCGCGGGCAGCTCGCTTAGGAGTTTGCCGCGGAAGCTGAACATGCGCACGAGCGAAGGTCCACCGGCGCGGTAGGAAACGTAGAGGCGCGAGCGCGTCGGCAGCACGCGCTCGGCAACGATGTTGGTCTCGGGCACGACCACGCGCGCGTGCGCGAGCGTCGGCGTCGCCAGCGGAATCGCGATGATGCGGCCGAGCGGCGCGTCCTTCACGCTCATCGCGTACAGATTCCCGTTGTCGCCGAAGGCGACCTGCTTGACGCCATCGTCGAAGCCCGCGACCTGTGTCCAGGTGCCGTCTGCCGTCCGCAGGTGATAGGCAATATCTCCGCCGTCGCCGTTGCGCACCTCGGCAAGCAGGAGCCGGCCGTCGCGGCTGCCATACAGCACGATTTCCGCGATACGCGGCAGTTCCTTGCCGAAGACGTATCGATCGTTGCCCGTTGGCGTTCCGAGCTCGTGAAAATAGACTTGCTGGTAGAAATGTCGATCTTCGGCAGGGCGCTCGTTTCCCTGCGGGTAGCGCGTGTAGTAGAACCCGCGGCTGTCGGCGGCCCACTCGATGCTGCCACCGGCGGTCGGATAATTCATTCCGACGACGACGTCCGGCAGCCGCTGTCCGTTCGCGGTGTCGTAGACGTACGCGGTGCCTTGCTCGCTGCCGTTTTCGGACAGCGAGAGGGCAACGTAGCGCCCGTCATACGATGGCTTGTAGAAGTCGATGGTGGTGCGTCCTTTGCCGCTGTCGAGCTCATTGGGGTCGAGAATGACGCGCTCGCTACCCACGTCTGCCGACGGAGACAGCACCACAAGCAGCGGCTGATTCTTGGGCGGCTGACTCTTCATCGCGAAGAGCTGCTTGCGAAATTCGAAGTCGTAGCGCTGTATCGGTGCCGATCGAAGGAGCTCGCCGACGCGCGCTGCGATCGCGGGACGTTGCGCGATGCCGTCGAGATAGCGGCGGGTGGCAGCGTTTTGCTCGGCGGCCCAGCGCTTGACCTCGGCGTTCGCGTCCTCCTCGAGCCAGCGATAGTCGTCGACCACCGTGACGCCGTGGTAGGTATCGCTGACAGGACGCTTGGGCGTGGCGGGGTAGCGCGTGTCCGCGGCGGCAGGCATTGCGGCAAGCATGGAGCTCAGCGCGGCGACACACACGCCACGGGTAAACAGCAGCAGGGGATTGATCATGAAGTCGGGTCCGGTCTTCGCGTTTGACCGCGGAAAGAGCCGCGAATTCTATCACCGCATCTGCGGATCGGTCCGTACGCGTCGGAGGCGGACGAAAAGCCGGCTCAATCGGCGATAATAGCGACCTTCGTCCTGCTTTTGTCCTCCCATGCCGACTTTCATGCTGCAACATCCGGCGCTGAGCGCCGCGATGCTCCTGATCGGTTCCAACCTGTTCATGACCTTCGCCTGGTACGGCCACTTGCGCAACATGCAGTCGAGTCCCTGGTGGATCGCGGCGACCGTGAGCTGGGGAATCGCTCTTTCGAGTACCTGCTGCGGGTTCCCGCGAACCGCATCGGTTACACCGCGTTGTCGCTCGGCCAGCTGAAGATCATGCAGGAGATAATCACCCTCGCGGTGTTCGTCCCGTTTGCCATGTTCTATATGGATCAGCCGCTGAAGCTGGACTATCTCTGGGCGGCGCTGTGCATGGTCGGCGCTGCGTACTTCATCTTCCGGGCCTGATTTTCCGGAGATGGAACCGCCGTTGCAACATCTGCGCACGAATCCGGGCGTGCGTCGATCATTGAATCGCGAGCACGCGTGAGCACGCCTTCCTTCCTGCGCCTGTATCTGTGTTTCGCCGCGGCATACCTGCTGTCGTATGTCTATCGCAACGTCAATGCGGTGATCTCGCCCGAGCTCACGGCCTCTCTCGGGATCAGCGCATCGTCATTGGGACTGCTGACCAGCGCGTACTTCGTTGCCTTCGCCGCGATGCAGATTCCCGCTGGGATGCTGCTCGATCGCTATGGTCCGCGTCGTGTCGAGCCTGTGCTTTTGTGCGTCGCAGGATGCGGAGCGCTGTTGTTTGCGGCCAGCGACAGCGTCGTCGGCCTCACCATCTCGCGTGCGCTGATCGGTGCCGGTGTCTCCATCTGCCTCATGGCGCCGCTGAAAGCGATCGCAGCGTGGTACCCGGCAGAGCGCCATGCCTCGCTTTCGGGGTGGATGATGGTTGCCGGCGGCGCCGGCGCGCTGCTTTCGACCGCACCGCTCGCGGCCGCGCTGTCATTCATTTCGTGGCACGGAATTTTTGTCGCTCTAGCCGCTTCGACCTTTGCTGCCGCGGCGGCGATCTTCTTGCTGGTTCCCGATACGCCCCGCCCCCCGAACGCGGCGGGATGGAACGCGCAATGGCATGGAGTCAGAACTGTTTTCGGGAGCCGGCGCTTGTGGTGGATGGCGCCACTCGGCTCGGTCGCGATCGGCTCGTTCATGGCCATCCAGGGCCTCTGGTCGGTGCCGTGGCTGATCGAGGTCAACGGGTACTCGCGCGATGTCGCGGCGGATCACCTGTTGTTGATGGGCATAGCCATCGTCGGCGGCTATATCGGTATCGGCGCTTTCGCGACGCGGCTTGCGCGCGTCGGAATATCCACCCTTCACCTTTACGCCGCCGGCTTCGGCCTGAACGTCCTGGCGCTGACGCTGATCACCCTCCGCGCACCGTGGACCTACGTGCTGTGGGCCGTATATGGGCTCGGTGCCGCCGTCAATGTGCTCGGCTTCACACTTCTTGGGCAAGGATTTCCGCGGGTGCTTGCCGCACGCGCGAACACCGCATTTAACCTGCTGATATTCGGCGGCAGCTTCGCATCACAATGGGGTATCGGTCTCGTTGTCGACGCGGCGCAGTCGAGATTCGGGCTCGACACGGGTGGCGCGCTACGACTCGCATTCACGCTGGTTCTCGCCATCGATTTTCTCGCCTACGGCTGGTTCGTCATCGGGTGGCGCCGGCACGCCAACGTCGCACCGGCGGTGGAGCTAAGCGCGTGATCTCGAGCCTGGGTCCGGTCCCCTGGCAGGAGCTCCTTGCCCGCGCCGCGGCGGAGGCGGGCGCCGGCCGCATCGACGACGCGATCGCGACCTACCGCAGCGTCCTCGAAATGTCACCCACGCTTGCCGAGGCGCATCACAATTGCGGCGCGCTGTTGTTTGCGCGCGGAGACTTTGACGCCGCGGCGCGGAGCTTCGACGAGGCTGCCAGGCATAAGCCGGCGTGGCTCGCGCCATTGCTGGCGCTGGGCCACGTACACTTCCATCGGGGGCAATACGGCGACGCGCAGCGGGCCTTCGAGCGGGCGCTGGCGCTGGACGCGAATTCGATCGAGGCGCTCGGCAACCTTGGCTTGACGCTGCAGCGCCGCAGCCGCTGGAGCGTGGCGCTGACGCATCTGCAGCGGGCACGCGCGCTGGCGCCGACCGACGCTCGTGTCTGGTTCGCACTGCGCACGAGCCTCTTGTTGCTCGGACGCATCGAGGAGGCGGTCGAGGATTTTCTACGCTTCGAGCCCGGCGCGCCGCTGTCCGCGGAGCTGGTGACCACGGGATTGATGTTCTCTCGCTTCCTCGGCGATCCAGCCTATGAAGCGAAGTATCTGCCACTTGCGCTGGAGTGGCCGTACCGGCCCGATCAGGCCGACCTGGCGGCGGTGACGGTGTCCCGTGCGCAGTATTGCGATCTGCCGCGGGAGACGCTACTTGAGCTGTACCGCAAGTACGATCGTCTGCAGCAGCAGAACCGCTCCCGATTCGAACCCATTACGCTGACCCGGCGCGACGCTGTTTCCAGAAGCGGCCGCATGCGCATCGGCTATCTCTCGGCCGATTTCCGCGCGCACGTCATGGGGCGCCTGATGCGCGAGGTCCTCGCCGCGCACGATCCCGCGCGCGTGAGCCTGTATCTCTACTCGCTGGCGCCCGAGGTGAACGAGGATGCGCTTACCGGCGAGTTCCGCGGTTTGTGCGAAAAATTCGTGAACCTTGCCGAGCGCGACGATCATTCCGCGGCGCGCGCCATCGCCGGCGATGAGGTCGATGTACTGGTTGATCTGATGGGCCACTCGTCCTTTTCGCGCCCGGGCATCCTGCTGTGGAAGCCCGCGCCGGTGATCATCACGCACCTTGGGTATCACGGTTGCGTGGGCTTGAGTCAGATCGACTTCAAGCTGACCGATGCGTTTGCCGATCTGCCGGACGCGGCGTCGTTTCAGATCGAGGCGCCGTTGGCGCTCGACTGCTGCGTGCTGCCGGTGCGGCGTGTCGGGCCGGGGTCGGCGCCGGCGTCGGCGCCCGCGGCGAGGCGTGCCGAGCTTGGAGTCGCGGACTCGGGAATCGTTTTCGGCGCCTTTGTCAGTCTCCTCAAGCTCTCGCCGCGATGCCTGACCCTGTGGCGCGACATCCTGCAGCGTGTGCCACGGTCGCTGCTCGCATTTTCGCCCGGCAGCGCGTCGGAGCAATTGCTTTATCGGCGGCGGGTGGCGGGTTTCGGCATCGATCCCACGCGAGTCGTGTTCATTCCGCGGGCCGCCGACGAGGCCGGCGACCGTGCACGCTATGAGCTCATCGACATTGTGCTCGATACCGTTCCCTATACCGGCGGAGACACCACCGCCGCGGCGCTGGACATGGGCGTGCCGGTCGTCACCCGGGTCGGTGAGCGCCATGCGGAACGTATGTCTCTAAGCCTGCTCTCGCATCTCGGCGTCACCGACACCGTCGCGCACGGCGACGCGGAGTACGTCGCAATAGCCTGCCGGATGGCGGACGACGCCGCATGGCGCTCAGGAGTCGCGGCGAAAATCGTCGACAAGTTCCGGCGCTCGGACATCGCCGATACGCGGCGTTACGCGGCCTGTCTCGAGGATGCCTACGCGCATGCGCTGGCGATCAAATCCGGCGCGGCCGGGTGATGGCGTTGAGCGGTCTCATGCATCTTCACATCCTCGGCATTTGCGGATCGTTCATGGGAGGCATCGCGGCGATCGCCAAGGCCGCCGGCCACACCGTGACCGGTTGCGACGCCAACGTCTATCCGCCGATGAGTGTGCAGCTCGAAGCGCTCGGCATTGCGCTCACCCAGGGCTACGACGCGTCGCAGCTCGACACCGTGGCAAAGGGCGCGGACGTGTTCGTCGTCGGCAACGCGATCTCGCGCGGCAATCCGCTGCTGGAAGCGATTCTCGACGGCGATCTGCCGTACACCTCCGGGCCGCAGTGGTTAGCCGAGAACGTGTTGCGCGACAAGTGGGTGCTCGCGGTCGCCGGAACGCACGGCAAGACGACCGCGACCGCCGTGCTGGCCTGGATTCTCGACCAAGCCGGGATGAATCCCGGATTCCTGATCGGCGGCGTGGCGATCGACTTCGGTGTTTCGGCGCGCATGACCGACAGCACGTTTTTCGTCATCGAGGCTGACGAGTACGACACCGCATTCTGCGACAAGCGTTCCAAGTTCGTGCATTACCGGCCGCGCACGCTGATACTCAACAATCTCGAATACGATCACGCCGACATTTTTGCCGACCTGGCGGCAATCGAGACTCAGTTCCACCACCTGGTGCGAACGGTGCCGCATCGCGGGCGGCTGATCGTGAACGGCGGCGACCAAAATCTCGGACGGGTGCTCGCGCGCGGTTGCTGGAGCGAAGTGGAGCGCTTCGGCGCTGCTGCGGCGAGCGACACCGGGCCGGATTGGACTATCGCGGTCGACGGCACGATCAAGCTGGGCGGCGCGCCACAGGGGCAACTTGCGCCGTTTTCGCTCATCGGCCGGCACAATCAGATGAACGCGCTCGCCGCGATTGCCGCCGCCCATCACGTTGGAGTCACGGTGGCTTCGAGTATCGAGGCGCTGGCGGTTTTCCGCGGCATCAAGCGGCGGCTCGAGCTTCGCGGAACGGTCGGTGGCGTCGCGGTGTACGACGACTTCGCGCACCACCCGACCGCCATTGCCGCGACCATCGATGGCTTGCGGCGGACGGTGGGAACCGGCCGCATCCTCGCCGTGCTCGAGCCGCGCACGAACACCATGAAGCTCGGAACCATCAAGTCGCTGTTGCCCGCCAGCCTTGCGGCGACCGATCGCGTGTTTTGCTACACCGCGAACCTGGGCTGGAACGCTGCCGCGGCACTGGCGCCGCTCGGAGCTCGCGCGGAATTCCACGACGATCTCGCCGCGCTGGTCGAAGCGATCGCGCGTGCGTCGCGACCCGGTGACAGCGTGCTGATCATGAGCAACGGCGGATTCGCCGGCATACACGGCAAGCTGCTGGCGCGACTCCGCGCGGGCTCATAACCCGAAGGTCACAGGTTCAAATCCTGTCCACGCAACCAACAAATCAACGGCTTGCAGCAATGCGAGTCTTTTTTAATTTCGTCGGGGACACACGGGGGACACGGCTGGGGGATATATGGATTTTTCACCGAGCACGTCATCTCCAGCGCCCTGGACGTTCGTGTATCGCATGTATGGCCTCGCGCACTGCCTAATTGATTGTGACGGCCGCGTTATCGACTGTCGACCTGCCGATAGGAAATGTATAACGATTGCGGGAGCGGGCGGCTCGCATCCTGGAGCGCATCGATCAACACCGTATGCGCGAGCCGGGTGACGACGACGATTAACGACGTCACTACGTCGGCAAATACGCCCCCGGTGCCTACTGCCAAAACTGTCAAAAGGGGGCGCCCGTGCTTCGTCAGAAGGGGTGCCTAGCGGAGTCCTCAATGCCAACTTTTATCCAATCTCGCCGGGGTGCAGCCTTTGCATTTGCAGCAGTCATCGCAACCACTGTCTACTCGACACCGGCCGCCGCAGACCCCATAACCTTTGACTACGTCGTGCGGGTGACGGCAACCCATGGTAGTGCCACGAGTCAATTTCCTGGTCTCGCCGGCACATTGATTAATGGCTCTTACACATTTGACGACGAAATAATCGACCAAATTCCTGACTCTGACCCTACACACGGGCTCTACATCGACGGCACCTTTGGCGGCATCGATATTACAGTCCGCGGCACGACCTTCGGCGATCTCTGCTGCGCTATCAAGATCAACGTCCTCGCTGACATCACTTCGGTTTATTCTGTTTCCAACGGCAATGGGACAATTTATTTTATCCTCATAGGCAACGGAGGAGTAATCACATCAGATGCTCTGCCCCTGGAACCACCCGACGTGACGCAGTTCACACGGAACAACGACTTTGTTTTGGATTTGGGCGGGCCTGAGGTTGAACCGGGATTCGCGAACGTGGTCGTCGGCAGGGTAATCTCGATAAGGGAGGAGGAGGAGCATGTTCCCGAACCTGCCACCCTCATGCTTCTCACCCTCGGCCTCGCAGGACTCGGCTTCTCGCGCCGACGCAGGCTGAACTAGCACAGCAAGGTCCCTGCCACCTCTCACGTGCTGAGACACTACCGAATCTCCAGTACCAGGCGTCCCGGTGACCATCCAGTAGACAGTCGGCGTAACTTCATTGCCGTTCGTCATTTCTCCTGCCAGCTAACAAATACGCCATCCTCAAGTACGCACTCAACCGATCGGCCGCCAGCGCTCGTCTTTACATACCGTTCCGCTGCTTCACGCGGCGATTCTCGTAGCTCACGCCAGACGTAGAAGGTAGGTGGAGCGCCTATCGCAGCTTCGAGCTTGTCGAGCCTCCGTTCGTAATCAGCCATTCGCCTTGTCCTCCAGCCTGGCCAGCCTGCGCTCGATCTCCGTTAGCTCTAACACCTTCCCTATCTGGGCCAGCACGTACACGAGTTTGGTGCCGTCCTGCGGATCGCGCTTGCCGGATTCCATCTCCCGGTACTGCCGCGCCATCTCCACGCGGACACCCTCGAGCGTGCTTAGCTGCGCCTTTCTCCGCCGGGGGTAGGGAGAAGCTTTAACGTCGATCCGTCAATGGTTGCGGGGTCGCGGACTGTACCTGTAGTGGCCATTTAAGGGGGTCAGATATGCGTGTTAATGGTTAAATCCAGCTATTTAATTCCGGAATTACTCGCCGCCCATTCTTCGACTATGCCGTTTATTACGCTGCTGTAATCCCCGCCAGCCGATCCAAAGGTATTGCCGTCGATCACTGCGGCGGCCTTATCAGTCGGGTAGTAGTCAATGCGCCGGAGCTTGGAGCGGCGATCTTTCTGTGCATCGAGGATACGTGTCTTGCGCCACTCCTGCAATTCGGCAATATCCGAAGGCGTTACGACTGGCCGCCCTGGTGTCCACATATCAGCACTTGGCCTCTGGTTTGACTCCGCCGACGTAATGCCGCTCGATGTGAACTCGGCGACCGGCTTGAAGAGCTAGCGCGATCTGCTCGTTGATCGTCAGCGACGTCGGTGCGTCGTCCGGCCCAAGCTGGTGCTCCGGCAATATCGCTTCATCACGCCCCCATGCGCCGGACTTGGCCCGTAGCCAGTCAGAACGGCCGCCAATCCACACTCGCAACCATCGGCCCAATTGTTGCCGGATGGTGGGGCCGCTCATGATTGCGCCTCCAGGATTTCCTGGTCGGCGCTGAAGCGGTCGAGCAGAGCCCGCAAGCGACCGCCGTCATATGACTCGCGCGGGTTTTTGACTTCGCTCGGCTCGTAACCACGGACCCCGACCGTCACGATTATCGCGTCCGGGTCGGCGTCGTGGTCGGTAATCAAGACGCGTCGAAGATTTGGATATTCGTTCAAGAGCGCCCGCACGCGCTCGTGGCGGGCCGCTTCCGCATCCGGCCCTTTTGGGTTGCTGGTCATGGTCGCGCCTCAACTTCGGCGACCAGGGCGCGGAACTCGGCCAACTCGGTCGCAACAACCGCCGGGCGCATCATCCGGCGAGCTGCTAGCAATTCCTCGCGCTTGGCCTGCCGGAGCAATTCGGGGACGGCGACGGCGCAGTAACGCTCGATCAGGGCATCGAACTCGGCAAGGTCCGCCGTGGTGTAATTGATCCGGTATTCCTCAACGGGGGCTCGAATGCTAGGCCGCGCAATATCCAATAGCGTACCCATCAGCGCACCCCGCAACGCGACGAAAGCGACATAAGCGACATAAGTCCACCCTCATACCGCTGTGCACCCCTTTGCGCAGCCTTTAGTCGCATATATCGCTTATGTCGCAACATTGCGTACCCTCCACGTCTCTGTTGGACGGCCGCCGGTCGGGTCCATGCCCGCCATCGCAAGGCCACGAGAACCCAGAAACTCTAGCGCAGCTCCGATCCTCTCGGCTGACTCGTGCCGCTTGAATAGGTCGCGAATATCGGTGCGCGTCAATCCGACACCGCTGGCTACGCGAAGCGCCCTATAAATCGTGTCCGCAACAACATTGCCGAACGCAGCCCCGAAAACAAACCGGGCGGATGCGTCGCAGTATTCCCAAAGCGCGAGCGCTGCATATAAGTGGCTGTCGTCGATTGTGTCGGCCTCGTCGAGCAGGGCATAAATGAGAGCAAGCCGCGTGCATTGCGCCTCCGCCCGCCCGGTGACAGCGCCGAGCAGACCGCCATGCCCCTGGCTCAGCGTCGGATAAACGCGTGCCCAAGCCTCACGCGCCTTCAGGCTCAAAACCATATGGCCGCGCTGCTTGGCAATATCCGCCGCCCGAGCGAGCCGCTGGGCGAATAGGTCGGGCGCGCCACCTCCGAAGGGAGCGCCTTGCTACGCTTTACGCAGACGAACAAAAAACGATTGGCGAACCCGTTAGCCCGGTCGGTCTCCGCCAACTCTGCCCGTAGCTCATCCACCGTGATATGGCCGATGATCGCGACATGCGCGTCGGTCGCCGTTATTGGATCGTTCTTGGTCAGCGTCCGCAAATTGCCGGAATCCCACGCCTCCCGAATCGTCGGGGAAAGGGTATTGCCGTGTCGCGCCGCCGCTCGAAGCACTTGTACAAATTCGCTTTCGATGACCAGCAAGCGCTTGTCGAGCGCGCCCGGATCGCCGCATTTGTCGCCTTTGCCTTCGGCTGCATCGCGAACGTTCCACTTCAAGCCCTCGCCGGAACTTAACCCGCTCACGGTTAAAGGCCATCCGGGTAACGTCTCGAATTGCTGCCGCACACGCCCCCAACTCGTACCCTTGCGCCCTTTTGAGGTGTCGCCGATAAGGAGCGGAAATATGTTGGACGTGTGCTTGTCGCCCTCGACCAACATATAAGCATTACGGCCCACGTGGACACCGAAGGCAGCGAGCGTTTGCACGAGAATCGCGACCGGATCGGCCTCGGTGTGCGGCTCGATTGCCCGGACTATTTCGCCTGCCAACCCATGCAGCGCAGCAGATTCAAGCAAGGGCCATTCACGACCGTCTAGGACGCCCGCTGTCGCGTTCTTTTCGCCGGGCTGATGTGCCGACACGTCCGGCACTACTGCGGTAAAGGCAGCGCACTCCTGCGTTGAAGCGGGCCGCTCCGCGGGCCAGGGCAGAGTAGCGGCGCTCACGCTGCATGCTCCTGCATTTGCGGCTCAACCCTGTTGCGGGCGTTGTGGGCTCGGTAAACGTGGATCCGAGTCCCTCCGAGATGAACGCCAATTAACCGCAGTGGCTCGACAGCGTTGACGACCTGGGCGACGTCATGCAGGCGTTCTTCATCCCAGCTCAGAATTAGGCAACTCAGCCCGGCAGCAACTCGAAAGTCCAACGAGGCCGGGTTGTCCTGGGGGACGACTACAATTCGCCACGGCCAGGACTTGCCGACGTGCCAATCGCAGGCGATCAACAAATCGCGGACAGGCGCAAGACCGTTGCGCCGCTTTTCGATCGGCGCCTTCGCAAATGCGGGCAGCCTGCGTGTCATGGGCGGCCCTCGATTTCAGTATCGGCCTTGGATGCGGGTACAACCTGCGCCGCACATCCAACCTCGCACAATAGGCCCGCTACCATCATCGCCTCGGCTTCGGTCGTGTACCGACTAAACTCGCGCTGGCCTCCAGACGAACACGGACAAAGAACCGCGAACGCCGGGGCCTGGCCGGTTTGCTCGTAGGCGGCCAAATCGCCGCACGCGCCTTCACTTCGCGCCCCCGTCGTTCGCGGTAACGGCAACGCGCCGAGACTCTAGCCAGCGCTCAACATCTGCTCGTTTGTACCGAACGCTCGACCCGAGCTTGATAACGAGATCGCCGAAGCCGATTCTGTTATGACAGCGCCAGACGGCCTGTGTTGTCTGTGGGATTGCGTAGTCCCGCTCTATATCGGAGGGGGACAGTAGGTCCGTCTTCTCGACGGACGCGATGTGAGTGCGATTTGCAGCGTGCATGAGCGTGTCACTCCAAGTTTCCCGCTATGCGCCTGCCAACTAGTGTACTGAGTCCGAAATGCGTTTACAAAATCGAGCGATGCTGGCCAGGATTTCATCGGCGTTCTTCGTCCATATGAACGGCTTGGGGTCCTGGTTGTGATGCGTGAGATAGGCGCGAATCGCTTGTTCGAGGGCGAGGGTGCTGCGATGGCTGCCGCGCTTGATTTGCCGCTGGGTGAGCAGCGCGAACCAGCGCTCGACCTGATTGAGCCAGGAAGCGGAAGTCGGCGTGAAATGCGGCTGAAAGCGAGGATGGCGCGCGAACCACGCTTTGATCATCGGCGTCTTGTGGGTGCCGTAGTTGTCCATCACCAGATGCACCGCCATCTCCGGTGGGACATTGGCGTCCAGGGTGCGCAGGAACTGCAAGAACTCTTTCGCGCGGTGCCGCCGATGCAACTCACCGATCACTTTGCCGGTCGCGATGTCCAGAGCAGCGAACAATGTGGTGGTGCCGTGACGGGCATAGTCGTGAGTGCGCCGTGCGGGGACCCCTGGGCTCAGCGGCAACAGCGGTTGGGTCCGGTCAAGTGCCTGGATTTGGCTCTTCTCGTCTACGCACAGCACCAGCGCCTTGAGCGGCGGATTCAAATACAAGCCGACGATGTCGCGCACCTTGTCGATGAACAGCGGATCGGTCGACAGCTTGAACGTTTCTTCCCGATGCGGCTGCAGTCCGAAGGCGCGCCAGATCCGGCTCACGGTGCTCTGCGACAGCCCCAGCTTGCCCGCCAGCATACGACTGCTCCAGTGGGTCGCTCCGGCCGGACGTTCGGTGAGCGTGGTGGCAATCAATCGCTCGATCTGCGCATCACCAATCTCCCGCGGCGCGCCCGGACGCGGTTCATCGAGCAACCCATCGAGTCGACGCGCCACGAACCGACCGCGCCATTTGCCGACCGTCTGCGGCGTGGTGCGCAACGTCCGCGCCACTTGACTGTTGCTGTTCCCGCGTGCACAGGCCAGCACGATGCGCGAGCGCAGCGCCAATGCCTGCGAAGTCTTGCTACGCCGCGTCCATTCCAACAAGCGTTCGCTCTCTTCCGCGTGCAATTCCAGTTTCACCAGCGGTCGCCCCCGTCCCATGTTCGCTCCTTCACGATAAACCTATCGTGAGACAACTGAGCGAACAATTAATTCGACTAATTTAAGACTCAGTACACTAGTTTGTTATCTACATAATGCTCTACCTAGTGTCTTTGGAGGACTGGCTCCGAGCATGTCGCGCCACCCATTTCGTCGTCTTCGACGCCGGGGCATATTGCGTATGCCGCATTTCGACGGCTAGGGCGATTGGAGCAATGCCTATGCCATGCGGAGGCGCAGTGGCAATAACGCCAGCTCGCGCCTCGCCGCCCGCGAGGCCAAACGAGACAGGTGATAGAGCGCGGGAACCGCGCGTGAGTACAACGAGGCGACTATCCGTCTGCCGCGCGCGATTCAAGTCGCGGTCGTGCCGCGAAGTGACGCATGCCGGCAGTTCCTCGCGTCGCCGGGTACACGGCGTCCATGCGCCGCCGATTGCGCAGCGAACGACCTTCTTCGCTACGCTAGTCCCGCCACGGGGGAGCTCGCCGCCGTGCAAATCTCATCGTCGACCGCGACTTATCCGGATTGAGCGAAGCCACCTTCGCCAAGCCACAGCGCGCGAAACAGAGAATCAGAAACATTGGAGAGTTGCGCATAACTGCACGCTCGCGCCCGGAGGCACATCGGATGGGTGGGCCGTGTAGGGATCGAACCTACGACCAACGGATTAAGAGTCCGCTGCTCTACCAGCTGAGCTAACGACCCGCAACTACGAATGTCAGGACTGCGCATCGCCCTTTAGACACTCCGGGCGAAGGCGCGAATTATACGCGGCGGCTGCGAATGCGGGCAACCTCGGTTCAACTCGGTTTCCCTTAGTTGACCTCACCTCGCGGGATGCGGACCGGCTTTGCGCGCCAGGTATTCGCACCAGATGAACCAGGCGACGCAAACATCGAGCAGCGCGAAGATCAGGAGCGCGATCGAGTGCGTATGGGTGAACCGGTAGATCTGATAGACGACGAACAACGCAATGAACCACAAGGCGACGGGAAAGGCCCATAGCTTCTCGCGCCACAATGCGTAGACCAGAAAAATCTTGACCAGCCCATGACCGATAAGATAGATGCTGGCGAACAGCTTGGTGTTGAGAGACAAGCTGTTCAGCAGATGCTCCGCCGCACGTGCGACCCAGTCGTGGGACTCGCTCAACTCGTGCGCCAATAGCCATCGGACCAAGGCGTCGAGCGAGTGCAGCGGCACGAACAGAATCAGCAAACCGCCGACGGCCTCCAAAAACCCGTCGACGCCCTTGATGAATATCGAGAGCTCGAAAAGCCGGTGCAAGCCCTTGCCGCTCTTGGTCTTCATCATGCGGCGCAGCGGCGGGGCGGTTCGCTATTGGCTATGGCGCTGACTTCCGGCGGATCGAACATCCGTGACCAAATCGCGGTGGACCCTACTTCGAAAACTCGAACTCGTTTGCGATCGCGTTATTTTCGCGTTTCCCGACTGCGTGAATGGCGGCGCCGACGACGCAAGTTTGCGCGGAAAATCGGTCACGGGATCGATGCCGCGTCTATTTTATCAAGGATAAGCAGCCGCGGACGCCGCGCTATGTTGACTGCCGAACAGACGCTCGCTTGTAAACATTTCAAACTGGCACTTGCCGCTAGCAATCGGATGGGTTGACGTCCGTTTGGAACGTAACGGCAAGCGCGCACGTTTTCGGGAGAAGGGCTATGGCAAGTCGAATGAATCGGGGACCGAGAGGCTCGGTCAAATCAGAGCGGTTCGAGGCATTGCTCGACAAGCTTGTCGCGGTGCAGATGGACCTTGAACCTATTTGCGGGGTTGGCACACAGAGGGCGCAGCTTGTTTCATCACGTGATGTGATTGCGGACGCCTGCCACGTTCTGCGCTCGGCGATTGCGGACGTGCGCAACATCATTCATCAAGCCGATGGTTTGATGGATCTGCCTGAAGCTGTGCCGGCATCGGATTAGCCACAGCGGGGGGCCTCCCATAACCCGGCGCGAACCCGAAACGACGGTGGTCAGTGATCGCTATCTTGGGAGCCCGCTGAAACACTGGTAGGCCGTACTGGACTTGAACCAGTGACCAACGGATTAAAAGTCCGCTGCTCTACCAACTGAGCTAACGGCCCCCTAGGGGCGCGGATTATAGCTAATCAGCCCCCGCGACGCAAAAGTGACCCCTAGTTGAGGTCGCGCGTAAGCGCGGTCGGGAGCGACATGAAGTCGATGCCTTCGTCGCGCAATTCTGCCGCTTCCTCCCGCGTCGCCTGACCTCGAATCGACCGCTTCGGCACTTCCTCGTAGTGAATCTTGCGCGCTTCCTCGGCAAATCCCGCGCCCACGTTATCGCTATGCGCGATGAGTTGCCGCAGCGCTTTCAGCGTTTCGGCTTCCGCGTGTATCTGGACCACCGGTGCCTGCTCCCGCTCGGCAGCAGGCACCGTCGCGCGTCCCACCTGCACGTTCACCGATGGACGGCGCTCGATCACCGCATCGTCGCAAATCGGGCAGCGCACCAGTGTGCCTTCGCTCTGACGCGCGAAATCGTCGGCCGAGGCAAACCAGCCCTCGAACCGGTGTTGATGCGTACAAATCAGGTCATAAACAATCATTGCGCTGCCTTCTAAGCCCCGATGCGCCAGTACTGGTATTTCAAGGCCGCCACGCAGCCCGCCACGATCGACAACGAAGCAATAACCGATCCAATCGCCAGGGTCGACATGCCGGTCAGGCCCTGACCGATCGTGCAGCCCAGGGCGGTGATGCCTCCGAAACCCATTAACACTGCGCCGACGATATGGTTGACCAGATCTTCGACTGAAGCAAATCCTTCCCAGCGGAAGGATCGTGTCGCCAGCGCCATGGCGCCCGACCCCACCAGCATACCAAGCACGGCGGCGATACCGAAGGTCACTATCCTTGACTGGTCGCTCCATAGCACAAGAAGTTCCAGGAGATAGGCAACCGGCGCGACAAACGAAAATGACTCAGGTTTGCCCGAATTGGTGGCCAGGAACGCTTCCTCGAGCGTGCGGGGATCTTCGGCAAGGTGGCCGATATGTCCGGAAACGTACCAGCCTCCGACGATCACCGCGCCAATGATCACACCACCGACGATCATTTCGCGGCTGGCGCGGAAATCATGGCTGCAGAGAGCCCAAATCGCGAAAATCGCCGCGATCAGAAGCGGCAAACCAAGCTTGACCAAGGCACCGCCGCCGACCAGTGCCGCCACGATGCTGGGCAGGTCCGAGTTCGCCGCGCCCAGCGTCGCAGTATCGAAGCGAAACGTGTCGAGCGCATTGACCCGCCAGACGGCGAACAAGCCCTTCAGGGTCATGTACGCGGAAACGCCAAGCACAATCAGCACGATCAACGATTTGAGATTGCCGCCCCCGATCCGGATCAGCGTCTTGCTGCCGCAACCCGACGCGAGCGTCATGCCGAATCCGAACAGCAGGCCGCCGACGATATGTGACAACCACGGAACCTTGGCCGCGGTGTAGATCGTCTTCGAAAAATCCACCGTCGCCGTGCTTTCCAGGAACGCGGCGCCGGCGATCGCGACCGCAATCGCCAAGAGCCACATGCGCATGCGCCGCCAGTCGCCGACCAGAACGACATCGGTGATGGCCCCCATGGTGCAGAAATTGGCGCGATTGGCGACGGCGCCGAAAACGACCGCAAGCGCGAAGGCCAGCCAGGTAATTTCACCCGGCAGATGATCGAGATTTTGCACGGGGCAATTATCGCATGCGCCTTTTATTTCCCTTGCGTAACCCCGGTCACGCCGCCCGTCCGTTTGAAGCTTGTGAGCGACGCTCTTGTCGCGACCAAAAGGGGCAAACCATGCAAGCAAAGTGGAGATACGGTGCGGCGATCGTCGCGGCGGTGAGCGTGATGGGCGTTGCAGGCGCGGCACAAGCGCGCTGGCCGATGGAGCGGGTCAGCGTCGACATCATCGATCGCACCGATGGCCGGGTGCTGCCCATCTATACCCACGAGGGCCGCCGGTACGTGGTCGGCAAGCCCGGCAACGAATACGCGATTCGCGTGCGCAACGATGGCGGCGAGCGCACGCTGGCGGTGATGAGCGTCGACGGCGTCAATGTGATCAGCGGCGACACCGCATCACCGTCACAAACAGGTTACGTGCTCGGTGCCCACTCGAGTTTCGAAATCGCTGGCTGGCGCACAAGCCAGTCGCGGACCGCGGCGTTCTTTTTCACCACACTTGCCAATTCCTACGCCACGCGCACCGGACGTCCTGACAACGTCGGCGTGATCGGCGTGGCGGTGTTCCGCGAGCGGCCGCGGGTCGTGCAGCAGTTTGGAGGCAGGATGCAAAGGCAGGACTCGCGGGACGCGCCGCGAGAAGAATCCGAGCGCGCCGCGTCGGCGGCATCGCCCGCACCTTCGACCGACGAAGCGATGGCCGAGAGCAAGGCGAAGGTCGGCACCGGATATGGCCGAAGCGAAACCTCGTACGCCCAGTACACCCACTTCGAGCGTGCAAGCGACACGTCGAGCGAGACGATCGCGATCTACTACGATTCGTACGAGAATCTTCTCGCGCAGGGTGTGCCGGTGGGCAGGACGCCGATCGCGAGGTCGCAGCCCGAGCCGTTCCCCGACGGTGGCCACTTCGCGCCGCCGCCGCGTTAGCCCGACCGTGGCCCCGACGCCGGATGGCGGGGGGGGCCACGCTTGCCACTGCATAGGCCCGCTCGCATACTGGCGGGCCATGTCCGCCTCCGCCGCGACCAGCGACGAAGACCTGATGCTCGCCTATGCCGCCGGAGACGCGGCGGCGTTCGATGCTCTTTACGCGCGCCACAAAGGCGGCGTCTATCGCTACCTGCTGCGCCAATGCCGCCAGGGTGTGGCGGTCGACGAACTTTTCCAGGATGTGTGGATGAATCTGATCCGTGCTCGCGCGAGCTACACACCATCGGCGAAGTTCGCGACCTATCTCTACCGCCTCGCGCACAACCGCTTGATCGACCATTACCGCGCGAGTGGCCAGGTCCGGCTTGTCTCGGCTGATGACGAGGCGCACGAGGAAGCCGTCGCCGCGCTCCCTGCCGGTCGCGGTGTGGAACCGGAGATGCGCGCGGAAAATCGCGAGCTTGGCGAGCGCCTGAAAGGCGCGGTGGCGTCGTTGCCACCGCTGCAGCGCGATGCCTTCCTCTTGCAGCAGGAGGCGGGGCTCTCGCTCAACGAGATTGCCGAGCTGACCGGCGTTGGCGTCGAAACGGTCAAGAGCCGGTTGCGTTATGCGGTAAACAAATTGCGAAACGATTTGTCCGACTTGCGCGAGTGTGAAAAATGAATGCGAAATGAGTGGGTGACCGGTGAGTCAAAAGTAAGCGATGAGCACTTCATGAGCGAGATTGACCCCGAACTCGACGCGACCTGGCGCGCAGCCAGCCGCGAGCAGCCGCCCGCGGCGCTCGATGACGCGATTCGCGCTGCCGCCAGGCGGGAAGTTGGAGCGAAGCCCGCTCGCCTCCGCGCTGCGCCGCGCTGGTTGCCATTTGCCGCGGCAGCGACCGTGGCGGCCATCGCCGTCGGCATCGTCCAGATGACTCCGCCCGAGGAGGTGACGCCGGCAACGATTCCCCCTGCGACCAACACCGCGAGCGACTCCGCGCGGCGCGAAGCCAAACCCGACACCGAGACGCCGAGTGCCGACCGACCGCAACGCCAGGCGCCGAGCGCCGCGCCGGCGCCCGAAACGCAGCGCGATGCGGCCAAGCCCACGGCGCCGAGCGTCGCGCCTGTGCCCGAAGCGCAGCGCGATGCGGCGAAGCCCACGGCCAAGGAGCAACGCCGCGGCGCGGTGGATGAAAACGACCGTGATGTGCTTGCCCGCAACCGCTCCGAGGGTTTGGCCGGCGCGCCTCGCAAGGCGCTACAGGAAAAAAAAGTGCTTGCATCGGCTCAGGAGCCGTCGCAGCGCATGGAGGAAACCGAGCGCGCCCAGGATTCAAAGCAGAAGACCGAGCTCGCCGCGGCGTCTTCTTCTGCGCGCCCCAACCCTGTCGTCTCGCCGCCGCCGGCTTCATCGGTGGCGCGCAACGAGCCCGAGCCGTTTCCCGCGACCCCGGCGCCGGCCGAGTCCGGCGCCAGCAAGGTACCGCCACAGATGGCCGCCACGGTGCCTCCACCTGCGCCTGCAAGCGCTGCGGCACCCGCTCCGATGGTCGCCGAGCGGAAGCTCGCGGCGCAGTCTTCGGCGACCGGCGCGTTATCGGATAACCGCGCGGGCAAGAGCGCGGACGACATCGCGGGCGGCCGCATGAGCAGCGCCGAGCCCGCGCAGGCCCAGAACGCGAACGCGTTGGAAAAAAGAAAAGCTGACATGGCCGACAAAGCCGCGCTCGAACGTCGCAAGGACTCGGCGCCGCTTGCACCGGACGAATGGATCAAGCGCATCCGCCGCTTGATCGCCGAGGGCAGGAACGAAGATGCGGCCAGGGAGCTCCTTGCCTTTCGCCGCGAATACAGGGAGCGCTCGGAGTCGCTCCTTCCCAGCGACCTGCGGACGTTCAAGCCGTAGCGTGTTGAGATCGTAATTGGCGCAAGAGCTTCTTGATCGGGGCGGGCAGCGCCGCGCCCGTTGCTTCCGGCAAGGCGAGCCACACGCAAGCGCTGCGAGCCGGCTCTTCCATTCGCGTCGGCCAGCGCTCGACGCTGCAGGGCAACGGCGTGAGTCGCAGCCGGAAATGCGTAAACGTGTGTTCGATGGGCGTCAACGCCGCACCCGCCGCGACCTCGGCGCCGAAGCGATCGTGACAATACGCCGCGACATCGGTGTCGCAGGAAACTTCCGGGAGGCTCCAGAGACCGGCCCAAATGCCGGTCGGAGGCCGTCGCTCGAGCAGAACCTCGTCACCGCGCCCGATCAGCAGTACGGCGACTTCGCGCTGCGGTAGCGGTTTTCGCGGGCGCGGGAGAGGCAGCTCGTCGATTCGACCCGTCAGCCGCGCGACGCAGTCGTCGGCGACCGGGCAGCACGCGCAGTCCGGCGTCGAACGCAGGCACGTCGTCGCGCCCAAGTCCATCAACGCTTGCGTATACGGTTCGATCCGCGCGCACGGCAGCAGATCCTCGGCGCGCGCCCAGAGCGCTCGGACGACGTCAGTATCGCCAGCGTGGCCTTCAATACCCTGGTGCCGTGCCAGCACGCGCTTAACGTTGCCATCGAGAATTGCGCCGCGCTCGCCGTAGGCGAAGGCGGCGATCGCCGCGGCGGTCGAGCGGCCGACACCTGGCAGCGTTTCCAGTGTCGCGGCATCGCGCGGAAAAGTGCCGCCATGCCGGCCGACGATCTCCTGCGCGGCGCGATGCAACAGATGCGCACGACGGTAGTAACCCAAGCCGCTCCACAACTGCAGCACGACCTCGATCGGAGCCGCGGCAAGCGATTGCACGTCGGGAAGGGCGCGCAGGAAACGCTGGTAGTACGGCATCACCGTCGCCACCTGAGTCTGCTGCAGCATGATTTCGGAAATCCAGATGCGATACGCGTCGCGCGTGTTCTGCCACGGCAGATCGCGGCGCCCGGCATGCTCCTGCCAGACGATGAGCCGCGCCGAAAACGACTTCACGCGGGTCCGGTTCAGCGGCCCGGCAGACGCTGGCGTGCCTTGCCTGCCGCCTCGGACGTCGGATACTTGGCGACGATTTCCTCGAGCGTCTTTTTCGCGCCGGCATTGTCGCCGAGCTCGATCTGGGCGCTGGCGATGTTGAGCAGCGCGTCGGGTATTTTCTGGCTGTCGGGGAACGCAGCGAGCAATTGGCGCTGAGTCGTGATCGCGGCGCGAAAATCTTTTTGCGCGTATTGCGCGTTGCCGGCCCAATACATCGCCGAGGGAGCCAGCGGGCTTCGCGGATAGGTGCGCGCGAATGTCTGGAAGCTCGACGTCGCCGCGGAATAGTTGCCGCTCTTGAACAGGTCGAGCGCGGCGTCGTACGCGCGCTGCTCGGCGGCAAGGTCGCCCGCACGTCCGGGCGGCTGAGCGGTGGCCATTGGCCCCGCGCCGCCCGCCACTCCAGGCGTCGCGTCGCTTGCGCCCGGCGTTCCGGCAGCGGCCCCCGGGCCGCCCTCGAGCTTGCGCACACGGCTGTCGAGATCGAGATAGAGATCGCGCTGCCGCTTTTGCGCCTGCTCCAGCTCGTAGGTCAGCACTTCGTATTGGCCGCGCAGCTTGGCGATGTCGGCCTTGATCTGCTCGACGTCCTTGAACAGATCGACGACTCCCGCGTTCTTGGTCTCCAGCGCGTCCAGGCGCTGCGAGAGCGCGCGCTCGATCTGGTCGACGCGGCCGCGAAGCGTTTCGATCCGCTTGCGCGCCTCGTCGTCGTCGAACATCGCCGCGCGCGCCGGCGCGGTGGCCAGCTCGATGACGAGCAGGAACGCCAGCGCTGCGGGAGCGCCGAAACGCGCCACGCGCTATTCGCCCCGATAGACGAAGTCGTCGCGGCGATTCTCGGTCCACGCGCCTTCGTCGTGGCCGGAATTGCGCGGCTTTTCCTTGCCGAAGCTGACCGTTTCGATCTGTGCATCGGTCGCGCCCAGAAGCATCATCATCTTCTTCACCGCATCCGCGCGCCGCTGCCCGAGTGCGATGTTGTACTCGCGGCTGCCGCGCTCGTCGGTGTTGCCCTGGATCGTCATCCGTCCGTTCCGCTCGCCCTGCAGATAGCGGGCGTGCGCGTCGATCAGCGGCTTGGCATCGTCCCGCACCGCGTAGCTGTCGAAATCGAAGTAGACGCTGCGCTTGGAAAGAATGCTGTTCGGATCGCGCAGCCGATTCGCCTGGCTGCCGGTGGCGGTGCCGGCGACATTGCCGCTGGCGGTACCCGAAGTGGCCGCGCCCGGAATTCCGGACCCGAGGTTACGGTCCTCGACGGGCGCCCCGGAATCGGTCGTCGGCGTCGTGCCGCAGGCAGCGAGCAAGCTCGCGAACAATGCGCTGATCAATAGTTTTTGAACGGATGCTTGCATGTTGACCTCCTGAGATTGGCGAAAGGTGGCGATGGCGGCCGAAGTCGCAAGGGGCGCGCCCCGCTCACTTGAGAAGCGGGCCCCACGCGGGCTCGCGCACGTCGCTCGCGGCCGCGGTCAATCGCTGCTTGACACGGCCGTCGCTGGAGACTGCGGCCAATATACCACGGCCCCCGGTCTCCGACGCGTAGATGATCAGCTTGCCGTTGGGTGCGACGCTCGGCGATTCGTCGAGCGAGCCCTGGGTCAGGACCTGCACCTGCCGCGTCGCGAAATCCTGCAACGCGATATTGAATCGTCCGCCGTCGCGACGCACAAACACGAATCCTCGGCCGTCGGGAAGATTCCGTGGCGAAACGTTGTAGCTGCCGTCGTAGGTCATCCGCTCGATCGCGCCGCCGCCGAGCGTCAGCCGGTAAATCTGTGGGCTGCCGCCGCGGTCCGAGGTAAACAGTATCGACCGGCCGTCGGCGGCAAAGTTCGCCTCGGTGTCGATTCCGCCGGAGCTCGTGAGCCGTTGCACGCCACTGCCGTCGGCGTTGATCAGGTAGAGCTGCGATCCGCCGTCCTTGGTGAGGGTCACGACCAGACGTGAGCTGTCCGGCGACCAGGCCGGCGCGCTGTTGCTGCCGCGAAAATTGGCGATGACCTGGCGCCCGCCGGTCGACACAGATTGCATGTACACCACCGGCTTCTTGTTTTCGAGCGACACGTAGGCGATGCGAGTGCCGTCCGGCGACCAGACCGGCGACAGCAGCGGCTCGTTGGAGCTGACGATCGATTGCGGGTTGAAGCCGTCCGCCTCGGCGACGAGCAGCTCGTAGCGCGGACCCTGCTTGGCGATGTAGGCGATCCGGGTGCTGAACACGCCGGCATCGCCGGTCAGCTTTTCGTAGATGACGTCGGCAATCCGGTGCGCGGTAGCGCGAAGCTGCGCCGGTTGGACGACGTAGGTAAACCCCGCGAGTTCGCCCTGCTTGACCGTGTCGAGCAACGCGAAACGTACTTCGACCCGGCCATCCGGCTGCGGCGTCATGCTGCCCACTACGACCGCGTCCGCGCCGCGCGAGGTCCAATCGCTGTATCGCACCTGCTCCGCCCGCGACGGTCGCGGAACGACACCGCCCGCGTCGACGAGCTTGAACAGGCCGCTTCGCGCGAGATCGGCGCTGACGACGGCGGTCGTGCTCAGCGGATACGCGTCGCTGGCGAAGGGCACGATGGCGATCGGGATGGTAGTCGCGCCCCCGCCGACGATTTCTATGCTGAGCTGGGCGCGGGCGACGCCTGCGCTCAGCAAACAGAGCAATGCAAGAATCCAGGGAGCGAGGGAAATAGAGCGGGTCATGGAGTTCCAGGGAACGACCAATGGAAGCGCCGTCATGTCAACGACGTGGCGCGCACGGCACGCACAATTATAACGAACGCGATGACGAAATCGGGTCAGCGGCTGATCATGGACCAGATCATGGGGTCTTCACGGTTCCCTCGACGCCCGCGGTATCGCGCAGGATGTCGAGCGCGCGGCGCGCGTCGTCCCGCGTCGGATAGGGTCCTACGAAGACACGAAAGAGGCCGTCAACCTGCCGCACCTTGGCTTCGACGGTCAGGCCGGCTGTTTGGTTCGCGAGATGGGCGACGAAGTTTTGAGCGTTGGCATTATTGGCGAAGGCGCCCAGTTGGACCACGTACCCGCCCGCCTCCTGTCCGATAGGAACCGCCGCGGCGGGCGCGGCATCGAGCGCGGCGACCGGCGGCAGCGGCGCGGCGGCAATCACCGCCGGCGCCGTCGCGGGCAGGATGCTCTCGACGTCGACTTCGCCACTGCCCTTTTGCGCGACGCCGAGGCGATACGCGGCCGCGAATGATAGGTCGATAATGCGACCCGGATGGAAAGGACCGCGGTCGTTCACGCGCACGATGACGCTTTTGCCGTTGGCGACGTTGGTGACGCGCGCGTAGGAGGGCAGCGGCAATGTCGGGTGCGCCGCGGTCATGGCGTACATGTCGTAGGTCTCACCGGTCGCGGTCTTGCCGTTATGAAACCTGCGTCCGTACCACGAGGCGGTGCCGCGCTCCTTGTACGGACGCAGGCTGGTCGCCGGCACATAGTTGCGCCCGAAGACCGCATATGGGCGATTGGCGAAGCGATGCAGGGACTCGAGCCGCGGCGTTGCATCGGGAATCGCTTCGATATTGGGCGGTGGGTTGTCACCCGGGCCGTCGTCCTTGTAATAGCCGCCGCGCTTGGGGGTTTCGCCGGCCGCCGGAAGCGAGGGGGTTTCGGCGGCCGCCGGAAGCGACGGTGTTTCGCGAAGCGTGGAGGATGAACACGCCGTGAGCAGTATTGCGGCGATCGCAACCAGTGGCCACAGCACCCCGCGATCTTCCTGCCGCCGGGCATTTTGAGCTTGGGGCGTCGCCGACATATAGTCACTGATCATACGTTGCGCGCGGCGTGAAGCGTGTCCGGCGACCGGCGCTGTTCTATGTTTTGACGAGCTTTCGATTCGCCTGCACGCTCATCAATATGCCGAGCCCGATGAAAAGGCTCACCAACGCGGTCCCGCCGAAGGAAATCAGCGGCAGCGGAACGCCGACGATCGGAAGCAGCCCGCTGACCATCGCCATGTTGACGAATGCGTAGCTGAAGAACATCAGCGTAATCGCGCCTGCGGTGAGCCGCGCAAAGAGCGTCGAGGCGTTCATGGTGATCACGAATGCGCGGCCGATCAGCAGCAGGTAGAGAACCAGCAGCAACGCGCTTCCGATCAAGCCGAACTCCTCCCCGAACACCGCAAAGATGAAGTCGGTGTGGCGCTCCGGCAGAAAATCGAGGTGCGTCTGCGTGCCGTTGAGCCAGCCTTTGCCGATCACGCCGCCGGAGCCGAGCGCGATCGACGCCTGCGCGCTGTGGTATCCGGTGCCCAAAGGGTCGCGCGCCGGGTCGAGAAAGGTCAGTATCCGTTCCTGCTGATAATCGTGCAGGTGCGGCCAGACCAGCGGCGCCGCCACACCGGCCGCGATCAGGAGGCCGAGCATGATCTTCCACGACAGGCCCGCAAGATAGAGCACGTAAAAGCCCGACGCGCCGATCATCAGCGCGGTCCCCAGGTCAGGCTCGCGTTTGATCAGCCAGACCGGCGCTGCGATGAGCACCAGCGCGAGGATGAAATCGCGAAAGCGAACGCGCGTCTCGCGCTTTTGAAAATACCAGGCGAGCATCAGCGGCAGTGCGATCTTCATCAGCTCGGAAGGCTGGAAGCGGGCAAAGCCGAAGTTGAGCCATCGACGCGACCCATTGACCACCGTCCCGCCCAGCGCCACCGCGATCAGCAGCAGCACGCCCACGATGTAGAGCGGCAAAGCCGCCCGTGCCAATTGTTGCGGCTGAATGTTCGCCACCACCCACATCAACAACAATGCGAATCCCAGTGACACTACCTGGCTCGTGACGCGCGCAATATTCTGGTCCGACGCGGAAAACAGCGTAATGAGCCCGATGCCGACGATCGCCAATGCGGCCGCCATGAGGTAGCTGTCCACACGGCGCACGAGCAATTCCCAAATCCTGGCCAGCAGCGCGAAGAACTTCGCCATGACTAGTCGCTTTCGTCGTCCGGCTCGCGCGGTCCACTGCCCGGCGCCGCGGGCGCGCGCGTTTTCTGCCCGAGCAGGTAATAGTCGAGTACCGCGCGGGCGATCGGCGCCGCCGCCTGCGCACCGAACCCGCCGTTCTCGACCAGCACCGCGATCGCAATCCTGGGATGACCGGCGGGAGCGTAGGCGAGGTACCAGGCATGATCGCGAAGGCGCTCGTCGACGCGGGCAGAGTACTTTTCTCCTTTGAGCGAATAAACCTGCGCGGTGCCGGTCTTTCCGGCCGAAATGTATTGGGTGCCGACGAAAGCCCGCGCGCTGGTCCCTTCGCGCGGAACACCTATAAGCGCGTTCTTGATCACTTCCAGATGCTCGGGCTTGACGTTGAGCGCTTGCGTCGGTTGCAGCGCAATCTGCCGCACCGTGCCGTCCTTGACGTTTTCGACGCTCTTGACCAGATGCGGAGCGAGGGCGACGCCCTCGTTGGCGATGATCGCGATGGCTTGCGCCTGCTGCAGCGGCGTGAATGCGTTGTAACCCTGCCCGATGCCCGCGGAGATCGAGTCGCCGAGGTACCACTTGTCTTTGAAGCGCTCACGCTTCCACGCGCGAGACGGCAGCACGCCGATGAGCTCGCCCTCGATATCGATCCCCGTTTTGCGACCGAAGCTGAACTTCGACAGGAAGGCATGGGTATCGTCGATGTCGGTTTCGCCGGCGAGCATGTAGTAATAGGTGTCGCAGGAGGCGACGATCGACTTGAACATGTCGACGTAGCCATGCCCGCCCGGCTTGTCGTCGCGGAATCGGTGCGCCGCGCCGGGGATCTGGTAGAAGCCGGGATCGAAGATCGTTTGTGCTGCAGTACGCTTGCCCGATGTCAGCGCCGCCAGCGCAAGGAACGGCTTGATGGTCGAGCCGGGAGGATAGGCACCGCGCAGCGGACGATTCAATAGCGGCTTGTCAGGAGATTCGTTGAGCAATTCCCAGTTCACCGGGTCGATGCCGTCGACGAAAAGATTCGGATCGAAACCCGGCTTGGAGACGAAGGCGAGCACGTCGCCGGTCGTCGGCTCGATTGCGACCAGCGCACCCCGCCGATCGCCGAACGCCGTCTCGGCGACCTGTTGCAGCCTGATATCCAGCGCGAGCTTCAGGTTGTTGCCGGACGTCGGCGGCGTGCGCGACAGCGTGCGAACGGCGCGCCCGCCGGCGTCGACCTCCACCTCTTCCCATCCGGTGGTGCCGTGCAGCTCGCGCTCATAGGCGAGCTCGACGCCGACTTTTCCGATGTAATCGGAGCCCTTGTAGTTGGCGGTCTCGTTCCAGGACTCGATGCGCTCGACGTCCTTGTCGTTGATGCGGCTGATGTAGCCGGTCACATGCGAGGCCACTTCTCCAAAGGGATATTGGCGGAACAGCCGAGCCTTGATCTCGACACCCGGGAACCGGTAGCGATTGACCGCAAATCGCGCGACTTCCTCGTCGGACAGGCGCGTTCGCAACGGCAGGCTCTCGAAGTTTTTCGACTCCTCGAGCAGCCGCTTGAAGCGCTTGCGGTCCCGCGCCTGCACTTCCACGATTGTAGCCAGCTGGTCGATCGTCTCGTCGAGATTCTTGACCCGCGACGGCGTGACTTCCAGCGTGTACGCGGAATAGCTCTGCGCCAGCACGATCCCGTTGCGGTCAGTCATCACGCCGCGATTGGGAACGATCGGCACGATGGCGATGCGGTTGCTTTCCGCGAGCGTCTGATAATGGCGATGCTGGAACAACTGGAGGTAGACAAAGCGGCCGAGAAGACCGCCGAACGCCACGATCACCACCGCACCGGCGATCATCAGCCGTCGGCGGAAATACAATAGCTCGCGCTGCGGGTCCCTAAGTTCCGGTCCGCTGATCGTGCCCGGACGACCGCGGTTGGCGAAGAGGCGGCGCATCGATGCCGCCTTATCTTTCTGCCGAGCGGCGCGGCCGCTGCGGACCCTGCAGCACAACCGTTATGAGCGGCCACAGAAGTGCGCCGACCAAGGGTCCCACGGCATAGGTCCATCGGGGAGTCGGTGCTCCGCCGACCACGCGAATGACCAGCACCAGTGCCGAACACGCCAGGAGCAGAACCGCGACCTGCGCCGCCTGTTGCCATAGTGGAAATCGCAGCACGCGCCGGCGAAAATACTCGGCGGCGTAGGCGAGCACCGCGTACGCCAGGGCGTGCTGACCGAAAACGGTCGCATCGGTGACATCCATCAACAGTCCGACGCACCATGCGATGCCTACACCGATCAGGCGCGGCTCCTGGATGCACCAATAAAGAAGAATCAGCGCCAGAAAATCGGGCTTGAGCAACAACGCCGAGCCGGACACAGGCATCGCGTTCGCCACCAACCCGCACAGAATGGTGAACAGAACGAACCACGTCTTGGCCGGGAGCAGAATTTCCTCCGGCCCTGCGGTGGCAAAGGGTGAGAGTTGCGCCATCGCTGATCAGCCCCGTCGCCTGCCGCGGCCCTTGCGAGGCGCATCGGCTTCCGCAGGCTCATCGGGACGCGGCAACGATACCGCGGCGCGGCTCAAGATCAATACCTGGCCGTTGCGTTCGACGCCGGCGAGCGGCTTGCAGGTCACGCGGGCGAAGACCTGTCCGGTCTCGCGCTCGACCGATGTCACCATGGCCACGGCGAGTCCGGCAGGATAGGTCCCGTCGATGCCGGAGGTGACGAGCCGGTCGCCGGGCTGAATTTCGGCGTTGGTGTTGGGCGAAAGAAAGCGCAGCTCCGGCAGCCGCGCCGTCCCTGCCCCGTACATCACGCTGCGCAATCCGCTTCGCTCCACTTTGACCGGCACCGCGTGATCCTTGTCGGTCACCAGCGTCACTTCGGCCATGTACGGAAATACTCGCGTGACCTGACCGACAACGCCGATCTCGTCGATCACCGCCTGGCCGATCTGCACCCCCGCGACGTCTCCCTTGTCGACGAACAGCTTCTGCGTAAACGGATCTCGTCCGGAATAGAGCACCTCGGCCGCCGTGGCGGCGCCCGGAAACCGCGCCGACATCTTCAGCAGGGCCCGTAGTTGCGCGTTCTCCTGGTCGAGCAGCGGGAAGCCCTGCACCGCCGGAGCCTGCTCGAGGAGCTGCTGCTTCACCGCAGCGTTATCGGTGGCCAGCGTCCGTTGCGAGGCAAAGTAGGTGCCGATGTATGCGAATCCTTCGCCGGGCAGCAGCACCGCACGCTGCAAGGGATACAGCACAACCGCGACTACCTGCCTCAAGTTCTCGAGGTAGCGGTAGCGAGTGTCCGCGAACAGCAGCGCCAGCGACAGCAGACCGAAAAATGCAAGCCGCGCGAGAGGAGATGGACCGCGATGAAAGAACGGTGGCGGCTCGATCGAGATGTGGCGCATGGATCAGCGCGTCGGCGAGAGCGCGGAGCGCCGGCCTCAGGCCCTAATCCGAGGTGAAGATGCCGGACAGCTTTTCCATGTTCTCGAGCGCCTTACCGCAGCCGCGCACAACGCAGGTCAACGGATCATCGGCGACGATCACCGGCAAACCGGTCTCTTCCATCAGCAGACGATCGACGTCGCGCAACAGCGCACCGCCTCCGGTGAGCACCATGCCGCGCTCGGCTATGTCGGCGCCAAGCTCGGGCGGGGTGCGTTCCAGCGCGCTCTTCACCGCCGAAACGATGCTGTTCAGGGGATCGGTCAGCGCCTCGAGAATCTCGTTCGAGGACACGGTGAAGCTGCGCGGGATGCCCTCGGCGAGGTTGCGGCCCTTCACTTCCATTTCCTTCACTTCCGAGCCGGGAAACGCGGAGCCGATCGTCTTCTTGATCGTTTCCGCGGTCGTCTCGCCGATCAGCATGCCGTAATTGCGTCGTATGTAATTGACGATCGCCTCGTCGAATTTGTCGCCGCCGACACGCACGCTGCCCGAGTACACCATGCCACCGAGCGAGATCACGCCGACTTCGGTGGTTCCGCCGCCGATGTCGACGACCATCGAGCCTGTCGCTTCCGATATCGGCAGGTCGGCGCCGATCGCAGCAGCCATCGGCTCCTCGATCAGATACACCTTCGACGCGCCGGCGCCGAGCGCCGATTCGCGGATCGCGCGCCTTTCCACCTGGGTCGAGCCGCACGGGACGCAGATAATGATGCGCGGCGACGGCGAAAAAAGCTTGGAGTCGAGCACCTTCTTGATGAACTGCTTCAACATCTGCTCGGTGACGGTGAAGTCGGCGATGACGCCGTCCTTCATCGGCCGGATGGCGGTGATGTTGCCCGGCGTGCGACCGAGCATCTGCTTTGCCGCGAGGCCGACTTCCTGAATCACGCGCTTGCCGTTGGGGCCGCCTTCCTGGCGGATCGACACCACCGATGGCTCGTTCAACACGATGCCTTTGCCGCGCACATAGATCAACGTATTGGCTGTTCCCAGGTCGATCGCAAGATCGCTGGAGAAGTAGCCCCTGAACATTTCGAACATGAAGACTTTCGGTTTCGAAGGCCGCCGGGGTGACGGCCCGCACGCTTATGACAAGCGATTATGATACTCTATTCGGCCTTGTTTCTGCACCGGTTTGCTCTGATCATGGCTCTTTCGGTCGACGACGTTCAACGCGCTGCCCACCTGGCAAGGATCGAAATCACCGCCGCCGAGGCCATCGATGTGCGAAACAAGCTCGAGGGCGTTTTCCGTTTGATCGAGCGTATGCGCGCGGTGGATACGACCGGCATCGTGCCGATGTCGCATGCGCAGGATGTGTCACTGCCGCTGCGCGAGGACCGCGTGACCGAGAGCGACCCTCATTGCTACCAACGGGATCTCTATCAGCGCAACGCGCCTGCGGTCGAGAACGGGCTGTATCGGGTCCCGAAAGTGATCGAATGAAGCGTTTCGTGGCGTGAGGCAAGCGCCGCGTTTTCGATCGCCTCCGGTGTTTTTGCATGCGTCCCGTCAAAGTTGATTGATCGTTCGCCGTGACTACTTCTTCCGTCGCCGAACTCTCGCGCGCCCTGCATGCACGACGCTTCTCCAGCGTCGAGCTTACGGGGGCGCTGCTCGACCGCATCGATGCCGCAAATCGGACGCTGAATGCGTTTCTGACGGTCGATCGTGAAGGAGCGCTGGTCCACGCCAGGGCCGCCGACGCGCGCATCGCCGCGGGAACCGCGTCGAGGCTGACCGGCATCCCACTGGCGCACAAGGATGTGATCATGACCGAGGGCCTGCGCACCACCTGCGGCTCCCGAATGCTGGAGAACTTCATCGCGCCCTACAGCGCGTTCGTGGCCGAGAGGCTTGCGCACGCCGGGATGGTGCTGGTCGGCAAGACCAACATGGACGAGTTCGCGATGGGCTCGTCGAACGAGAACTCGTATTTCGGGCCGGTCAGGAATCCATGGAACACGACGTGCGTCGCCGGCGGGAGCTCCGGCGGCTCGGCCGCGGCGGTCGCGGCGCGGCTGGTGCCCGCGGCGACCGGGACCGACACGGGGGGCTCGATCCGGCAGCCTGCCGCGCTGTCCGGCGTCTGCGGACTAAAACCGACCTACGGCGTTTGCTCCCGCTACGGGCTGATCGCTTTTGCGTCGAGCCTCGATACGCCGGGCGCATTCGGCCAGACCGCCGAGGATTGCGCACTGCTGCTCAACGCCATGGCCGGCCACGACAGCCGCGACTCGACCAGCGTCGACCGGCCGGCGGAGGATTACACCCGGCTCCTGGGTGCAAACGCGGGTGCAAAGCCCCTCGCCGGCGTTCGGATCGGCTTGCCGCGCCAATATTTCGGCGCCGGCACCGAGCCTGACATCGGGCAAGCGATCGAGGCCGCGATCGCCGAGCTTCGGAGCCTCGGTGCGACGACCGTCGAGTTAAGCCTCCCCAACGTCGACTATTCGCTGCCGGTGTACTACGTGATCTCGCCCGCCGAAGCGTCGTCCAACCTCGCGCGTTTCGACGGCGTGCGTTACGGCCATCGCGCGGCAAAATACGACGACCTGATGGACATGTACAAGAAGACGCGCGCCGAAGGGTTCGGCGCCGAGGTGAAGCGCCGCATACTCGTCGGCACTTACGTGCTGTCGCACGGTTATTACGACGCGTACTACCTGAAGGCACAGCAGGTACGGCGGCTGATCGCCGACGACTTCCAGCGCGCGTATCAGAGCTGCGACGTGATCGTGGGACCCACAACGCCGACGACGGCGTTCTGTGTCGGCGACAAGATCGATGACCCCGTGAAAATGTACCTGAACGACATCTTCACGATCGCCAGTAACCTCACCGGAACGCCTGCCATTTCCATTCCCTGCGGATTCGATGGCAAGGGGCTGCCGATCGGCTTGCAGATCCAGGGCAAAGCCTTCGGCGAGGCACAGATCCTGAACGTGGCGCATCGCTACCAGCAGGCGACCGACTGGCATCGGCGCATCCCTGCGGGCTTCGGTCCATGAATTCGCAAGTGAAGTGGGAGGTCGTCATCGGGCTCGAGACCCACACCCAGCTCTCCACCGCATCGAAAATTTTTTCGAGCGCGTCCACTGCCTTTGGCGCGGCACCGAACTGCCAGGCGTCCGCCGTCGACATTGCGCTGCCCGGCGTCTTGCCGGTGCTCAACAAAGGCGCGGTCGAACGTGCGATCCGATTCGGGCTGGCGGTTGGCGGCACCATCAACAGGCGCAGCGTGTTCGCGCGCAAGAATTACTTCTACCCCGACCTGCCGAAGGGCTATCAGATCTCGCAGTACGAGATTCCGGTTGTGCAGGGCGGCTCGATTGCGATTGTTTCGCTTACCCGTGGCGCGATCAAAGTCGCACTGACTCGCGCCCACCTCGAAGAGGATGCCGGCAAGTCGCTCCACGAAGGACTTGACTCGCACGGTGCGCCCGGTCGCGGCTTGACCGGCATCGACTTGAACCGCGCCGGCACGCCCTTGCTGGAGATCGTCTCCGAGCCGGACCTGCGAAGTGCGGAAGAAGCGGTTGCCTACGCCAAGACGCTCCATTCGCTCGTCAGGTGGATCGGCATCTGTGACGGCAACATGCAGGAGGGGAGCTTCCGATGCGATGCCAACGTGTCGGTCCGCCCTGCCGGCGATGCCAAGCTCGGCACGCGATGCGAAATCAAGAACCTGAACAGCTTTCGCTTCATGCAGCAGGCGATCGAGTTCGAAGTCCGTCGTCAGATCGAATCGATCGAGGATGGGGGCAATGTGGTGCAGGAAACACGACTGTACGATCCAGACAAAAACGAGACACGCCCCATGCGCAGCAAGGAAGACGCGCAGGATTACCGGTATTTCCCCGATCCAGACTTGCCGCCGCTGGTGATCGACGACGCGTGGATTGAGCGGATTCGCGCCGAGATGCCGGAGCTACCGGAGGCAAAGCGACGATACTATGTCGACGAGCTCCAGTTGCCGCCCAGTGATGCCGCCAGCCTCATTGCATTGCCAGGGCTCGCACAGGTCTTCGACGCGACAGTCCAAGCTGGCGTGGACCCAAAACTGGCCGACACCTGGATTCTCGGCGAATTTTCCGCTGCAACCAACAAAGCCGACATCGATCCTGTCAAAGCTCCGGTATCCGGGCCGCAATTAGGTGCGCTGTTGAAGCGCATCGAAGACGGTACCATTTCCGGCAAGATCGCGAAGGATGTGTTCGACGCCATGTGGGTCGGGGAACAGGGCGGCGATGCCGACGCGATCATCGCCGCGAAAGGATTGCGCCAGATCTCCGACGCAAGTGCGATCGAAAAGGTCGTCGATGAAGTACTGGCCACTAACGCTGCGATCGTCGCGGAATACAAAGCCGGCAAGGAAAAGGCGTTCAACTCGCTTGTCGGCAAGGCAATGTCCGCGACCAAGGGCAAGGTCAATCCGGCGCAGGTCAACGCGATTCTGAAGCGCAAGCTAGCACTCTAGCCGAACGTAAGGAATCTGGCGTCGCGCGCGCTCGTAACGCTCAATAGGCAACACCGTACAGTTGCGACGCTGACGCTACGCCATGAGCGCCTTGTAGCGCAGCCGATGCGGGCGCGCGCCTTCTTCTCCCAGCCGCTTCTTCTTGTCGGCTTCGTACTCCTGATAGTTGCCCTCGAAGAAATTGACCTGCGAATCGCCCTCGAACGCGAGGATGTGAGTGGCGATGCGATCGAGAAACCAGCGGTCATGTGAAATAACCATGACGCTGCCGGCGAATTCGAGCAGCGCATCTTCGAGGGCCCGTAGCGTCTCGACATCGAGATCGTTGGAAGGCTCGTCGAGCAGCAGCACGTTGCCGCCCTTCAACAGCGTTATCGCCAGATGCAATCGGCCGCGCTCGCCACCCGATAGCTGGCCCACGTTCTTCTGCTGGTCGACGCCCTTGAAATTGAAGCGCCCGAGATACGCACGTGACGGCATTTCGAATTTGCCGACGGTCAGGATATCGAGCCCTCCCGAGACTGCTTGCCAAGCAGTCTTGCCATCGGGCAGGGCCTCGCGCGTCTGATCGACCACCGCAAGCTTCGCGGTAGAGCCAATGACGATCTTTCCCTTGTCCGGTTTTTCCGCGCCGGTAATCATCCGGAACAACGTCGACTTGCCCGCACCGTTGGGCCCGATGACACCCACGATCGCGCCGGGCGGAACGGTGAAGCTCAAGTTGTCGATCAGCAGCCGCTCGCCGTAGCCTTTGCTGACGCCGTGGAATTCGATCACCTGATTGCCGAGCCGCTCGGCGACGGGAATGAAGATTTCCTGCGTCTCGTTGCGCTTCTGGTGCTCGTGGCTGGAAAGCTCGTCGAACCGCGCGATGCGTGCCTTACTTTTTGCCTGCCGGCCCTTGGGGTTGGTACGCACCCATTCGAGCTCGGTGTGCATCGCCTTGATGCGCGCGGACTCCTGTTTCGCTTCTGTCTGCAGGCGCTGCTCCTTTTGCTCGAGCCACGAGCTGTAGTTGCCTTTCCATGGAATGCCGTGCCCGCGGTCGAGCTCGAGTATCCATTCGGCGGCGTTGTCGAGAAAGTAGCGATCGTGCGTGACCGCCATCACCGTTCCGGGGAATCGCAGAAGGAATTGCTCGAGCCATTCGACGCTTTCGGCGTCGAGGTGGTTGGTGGGCTCGTCGAGCAGCAGCATGTCCGGCCGGGACAAGAGCAGGCGGCAAAGCGCGACGCGCCGCTTTTCGCCACCGGACAATTTACCGATCTTCGCGTCCCAGGGCGCCAACCGGAGCGCGTCGGCGGCGATTTCCATTTGCACGTCGGTGTCCGCGCCCGCAGCGGCGATAATGGATTCGTATTTCGCCTGTTCGGCAGCCAGCTTGTCGAAGTCGGCGTCGGGTTCGGCGTATGCGGCGTAGATATCCTCGAGCTTCTGCTTGGCGTCGAATATCTCGCCCAGGCCTTCTTCGATCGTTTCGCGGACCGTCTTGTCCGGCGCGAGCTGCGGTTCCTGCGGGAGGTAGCCGATGCGCATATTCGGCATCGGCACCGCTTCGCCTTCGTACTCCTTGTCCTCGCCCGCCATGATGCGCAAAAGGCTCGATTTGCCGGAGCCGTTCACACCCAACACGCCGATCTTGGCGCCGGGAAAGAACGATAGCGAGATGTCCTTCAGGATCACCCGCTTGGGCGGCACGATCTTGCCGACCCGGTTCATGCTGTAGACGTATTGCGCCAATTGCCTGCCCGCGAGAAGAGACAAAGGCGCTGATTATCGCATCGGGCGGATGGTACCAGCGGATGGCACCGGCGGCGGGTAGCGCGCCCGGCACCGGCGTTGAAAGCGACAAGGGCGGCCCGAGGGCCGCCCGTTTTGCTGCAAAGGTATCTGTGGCGCGGTACTTACTTGGTCACTGAGCTCGTCGCGCCTTTGCTTGGCGGTGCCGGAGGCGTGTTCGCGGCCGGGGCCTTTTGATCGGCCCTGATTTCACGCCAGCGCAACTTGTCACTCTCGTATTTGGCATTGATCGCCGCTATCTCCGCCCGTCGTTGCGCGAGCACCTTGTCCTGGCGCACAAGCTCTTCGTCGAGCCCCGACAGCTCATTATCGAGCGTAGGCGGCAGCGGCTTGGTGCCGTATGCAAGCTTGTCCTTCTTCAATTCCTGCTGACGCCTGGTCAGATCCGCAATATAGGTTTCGGCCGATTTGAGCTGGCTTTCGACGGCCAGCAGCGCCCGGCTGCGAGCGAAGTCGATCTCTCCTTCACTGGTGTAGGAGTGCGTCAGCGCAATGTCCCGTCGCGACTTGTCTTCCTGCCCCTTGGCGATCAGGCGTTGGCGCTCGTCTTCGACTTCCTTGGCTTTGGCCTGCGCCGGCGTCAGCACCGCATCGATTTTCTTGACCTGCCGGCCCTGCTTGTCGATCACCACGCCACCCTTGTTGATGCCGTCTGCCGGCAATTGGTCGCTGTAATGAACGATGCCCTGATCGTCGGTCCATTTGTACATCCCGGCGGCCGCCGCCGGGAGCGCGCCCAGGGCGAGCCATGCCGCGAAACACGCGGTGGCGCTCCATCTAAGCTGTTGTTTGTTTATCGTATCCATCGTTCCGGCCCCTTGCCCCGTTCCGGTTGTGCTCTGACTTTGTCACGCTGGCGCGCCGTATTGTTCCCGGTACGCCAAGACAGCCGCCCGGTGGCGTGAGAGCTCCGCTCTACGCCCCAGCATTGCCAAGAGGTCGTCGAGCGTCGCGATCGCCATCACCGGTATCGCAAACTCTTGTTGCAATTCTTGTACCGCCGACCGCTCTCCTCGTCCGCGTTCCATGCGGTCGAATGCGATCAGCACTGCGGCCGGGGTGGCGCCCTGGGCGCGAATAAGCTCGATCGACTCGCGCTTTGCTCCGCCATCGGTGATTACATCGTCGATGATCAAGACCCGCCCCGCAAGCGGCGCTCCGACAATAACCCCGCCTTCGCCGTGATCCTTGGCCTCTTTGCGGTTGTAGCTGTACGGCAGATTGTGCCCTTTTTCGGCCAATGCGACGGCAGCCGCGGCGGCCAGCGTTATGCCTTTGTAGGCTGGACCGAACAGCTGATCGCACTGCACGCCCGACGTCAGGTACGCCCGGGCATAGTAGTCGCCCAGACGGCGCAGGCTTTCGCCGTCGTTGAACAAACCCGCGTTGAAAAAATAGGGGGTCTTCCGTCCCGCCTTGGTCACGTAGTCACCGAATCGAAGCACGTCACGTGCCAACGCAAACTCGAGAAAATCCTGGCGGAAGTCGGTCATGAAGCGGGGTGGTCGAGGCCTCACAAGCGGATGAATTATACCGCGCCGGATGCGCTCGACACGCGAGCGCAACCGCGGCGCACGTGGCGCGAAAAGCGCGCGCGATCAGGTAGAATCCGCGCTCGCAACCGTCCCAGTGTGCTTTTGTCAGCTGTTCGATGCGTATCGTCACGGTCAACGTCAACGGCATTCGTTCGGCGGAGCGCAAGGGCTTTGCGCGCTGGCTCGCACGCATCGAGCCTTGGGACGTGGTGTGCCTGCAGGAGATCAAGGCGCACGTCGGCGATGTGCCCAGAGCGCTCGCCAGACCGCGCAAGTCGCATGCATCCTTTCACACCGCAGCCAAACGCGGCTACAGTGGCGTCGCGCTCTACTCCAAACGTCCGGCATCGGTGCAGGTGGGTTTCGGCAGCACGGAATTCGACGCCGAGGGGCGCTACGTCGAGGCCGACTTCGGGCACTTGAGCGTCATCAGCGTCTATTTGCCGTCGGGCTCCAGTTCGCCCGAGCGGCAGCTGGCCAAATTCCGATTTCTGGCGGAGTTTCTTCCCCACCTGCTGCGCCTTCGCGACGCGGGTCGCGAAGTCATCCTGTGTGGCGACTGGAACATTGCGCATCAGCCCATCGATCTCAGGAACTGGCGCAGCAATCAGAAGAATTCCGGATTTTTGCCCGAGGAACGCGCTTGGCTGTCACGCATATTCGATGAGCTCGGCTTCGTCGACGTGTTCCGTCGCCTCAACCAGGAACCCGATCAGTACACCTGGTGGTCGAACCGCGGTCAGGCGTGGGCGAAGAACGTCGGCTGGCGGATCGACTATCAGATCGCGACGCCGGGCATCGCCGCCACCGCACGGGCCGCGGCGATCTACACCAACCGGCGATTCTCCGACCATGCGCCGTTGATCATCGACTACGACTACGATCTCTACTGATCGTCATTCGCAGCCTACTTCGCCAAGCCAACGCTTCAACCGATGCTTCGCATCTCGAATCTCTCGCTGTCGCGCGGAGTGAAGCTGCTGCTCGACAACGTGTCGCTCACCGTGCACCCCGGCCACAGGGTCGGGCTGATCGGCGCCAACGGCAGCGGCAAGTCGAGCCTGTTCGCGCTGCTTCGCGGTGAGCTGTCGCAGGACCAAGGCGAGCTTTCGACGCCGCCGGGATGGGTGATCGCGCACGTCGCCCAGGAAACCGCGCCGGTGGCGGGAAGCGCGATCGACTACGTGCTCGACGGCGACAGGGAGTTGCGCGGCGTCGAGCGCGCGCTGGCTGCAGCGCAAGCCGACGAAGCGGCCGACACGCATACGAGCGGCGAGCATCTTGCCGAACTGCACCATCGCTTCGAGATCATCGACGGGTACAGCGCGCGTGCGCGAGCCTCCGCGCTGCTCTCGGGGCTCGGCTTCGCTGCCGGGCAGCACAGCAATCCAGTGGCGACGTTCTCAGGCGGCTGGAGGATGCGCCTCAACCTGGCGCAGGCACTGATGTGCCGCTCCGACCTGTTGCTGCTCGACGAGCCCACCAATCACCTCGATCTCGATGCCGTGCTCTGGCTCGAGGATTGGCTCGAGCACTATCCGGGCACGCTATTGCTGGTCACCCATGACCGCGATTTTCTGGATGCGGCGGTCACCGAGATCGTGCACCTCGACCAACGCCAGCTTCGTCATTACACAGGCAATTACGCCCAGTTCGAGCGCGAGCGCGCGCAGGCGCTGGCGCTGCAGCAATCCGCGTACGTCAAACAGCAACGACAGATCGCCCATCTGCGCTCGTATATCGATCGGTTTCGCGCCAAGGCAACCAAGGCGAAACAGGCCCAGAGCCGCATCAAGACGCTCGAGCGTATGGAAATGATCGCAGCCGCCCATGTCGACAGCCCTTTTTCATTCGAGCTGGAGGCACACCCGACCGGCGCACGGCAATTGCTAAAGCTCGATCATGTCAGTCTCGGCTATGGCGGCGCGGCCGTGCTCGAGAACGTCGACTGGGCGATCCTGGCCGGCGAGCGCATCGGCCTTCTCGGCCCCAACGGGGCCGGCAAATCAACGCTGCTGCGTGCGATTGCAGGGGAGCTCGCTCCCATGTCCGGATCACGGTTCGCCGCCAATGGCTTGCGCATCGGCTATTTCGCGCAGCACCAGGTCGAGCAACTGCGGCTCAACGAATCGGCGATGTGGCACATGCAGCGCCTGGAGCCGGCAACGCGCGATCAGGAGCTGCGCAATTTTCTCGGCAGCTTCGACTTTCGCGGCGAGCGCGCGAGCTCGCCGGTGCGCGATTTCTCGGGCGGCGAGAAGGCGCGCCTGACGCTCGCGCTGCTTACCCGGCAAAAGCCCAACCTGCTGCTGCTCGACGAGCCGACCAACCACCTCGACATCGACATGCGCGAAGCGCTGACCGAGGCGCTCCAGGATTACACCGGCGCGTTGATCGTCGTCGCGCACGACCGCCACCTTCTGCGCGCGACCGCTGACGAGTTGTGGCTGGTCGCCGATGGCGCGCTGTCGCTTTTCGATGGCGATCTGGACGATTATCGGCGCTGGGTGCTGACGGGACGCACACACGACGATGCTCCCGCGGTTCGCGCGGACGGCGCTCTACCCGTCGCAGACCGACGTACGCAAAAGCGCGCGGAGGCGACCGCACGTCAACAGGTGTATGCGTTGCGCAAGCCGCTTGCCGACAAGCTGGCGCGAATCGAGAAAGAGATGGAGGTGATAGGCGCGGAACGGCAGTCGATCGAGGCCTGGCTCACCACGCCGGATGCTTACGTCGAGGAAGGCAAGAGTGCCCTTCGCGATACCGTTGCCCGGCAGGGAGATCTCTCCTGGCAGCTCGCCAGGCTCGAGGCCGAGTGGCTCGAAGTGTCCGAGGCACTGGAAAAAATCGGCACCTGACGATGCTTTAGGACTTGATCCTGTCGCGCACGCGTCGCACGAACGTGAGCCCTGACCAGGTGGCGTCGATCGCGCACACCTTGACGTCTACCAGCCCGGCGGCGAGTCCGGTGTCGCGGACAAGGTTTTCGTCGATCTCGGTTTTCACGGCCGCCGCTTTCTTGGGCCAGGCGATCCAGATCATGCCGTCCTGCGAGAGCTTCGGCTCGAGCTTGGTGAAAATTGCGCGCAACGTCGAACCCGACGTCGCAAATGCGACCGCGCAATCGAAGGCCGCCAGCCGCGCGAGCCAGGCAAGGTCGGCCGGCGCGTCGGACAGCAGGGCCCGGAAATGCGGCGGTGCATTCCATGCAAGCACTCGCATCCCCGTTTGAGCCCCAGTTTCCGGGGCAAGGGTGTTCCTGAATAGCCGGCTGCAGGCGGCGTCAAGTGCGCTCCCCGCTCATTCCAGGCGCGCCCACGCCCGCAAGGCGCCGTAGCCGTGGCGCAAACGATGCGCGAATAAGAGCTCATCGCGTCACTCCTCGGCGGCGATCGGCTCATTCCAGGGCGCGACACGCAGCAGCAAGGCCATACCGGGCAGACCCAACGCGACACACAAGAGAAAGAAGTCGAACCAGCCGGTCTGCTCGACGATCCATCCGGTGGTAGCGTTGATCACGGTTCGAGGAACCACGGCCAGGCTGGTGAACAGTGCGAACTGCGTGGCGGTGTAGCGCGGATCGGTGGCGCGCGCGATAAAGGCGATGAATGCCGCGGTTGCGAGGCCAACGCCCAACGCCTCGAAGCCGATCACCACCGCCAGCAGCGCCCGATCCGCGCGATGCTCGTGCGCAAGCCACGCAAAACCCAGAATGGATACCACCTGAACGGCGCCGAAAAGCCAGAGCGCCCGGTTGATGCCGATTCGCAGCATCCACAAACCGCCCAGCAGGCCTCCGGCGACGCTCGCCCCCAAGCCAACGTTCTTGGCGATCAATCCGATCTCCGTCTTGGAAAATCCCATGTCGAGATAGAACGGCGTCGCCAGCGCGGTGGCCATGCTGGCGCCGAGGTTGTACAGAAAAATGAACCCGAGAATGAGCAAGGCTTGATGCCAACCGGCGCGAGTGATGAATTCGTGAAAGGGTTCGACCACCGCTTCGGTAAGCGTTCGCGGCGCGTTGCGCGATCGGAGAGGCTCGGAAACGAGCAGCGTGTTGGCGATGCCGGGCAGCATGAACAACGCGGTGATCAGGAACACGGCATGCCATGGGATATGGTCGGCGAGCACCAGCGCCAGCGCGCCCGGGACGAGGCTCGAAACGCGATACGCCTGAACGTGGATCGATGTGCCAAGACCAAGCTCGGCGTCCGACAGCAGCTCGCGCCGGTACGCGTCGAGCACGATGTCCTGGCTCGCGGAAAAGAAAGCCACCGTAGCCGACAGAGCGGCAATCGCCCAGAGATCGAGCTTCGGCTCGAACAGGCCGAACATCGGGATGGAAATCAGCAACGCGATCTGCGTAATCAACATCCAGCCACGTCGGCGGCCGAGCATCGGCAGCGCGTAACGGTCGAGCAAAGGCGACCAAAGGAACTTCCAGGTGAACGGCAGTTGCATCAACGCAAACAAACCGATCGAGGTCAGGTCGACCTTTTCGGAGCGCAACCACGCCGGCAGGAGATTGATCAGCAGCCAAAGCGGCAGGCCGGAACTGAAGCCGGTGAAGATGCAGATCAGCATCCGCCGGTTGAACAGCGCTTCCGTGAGACGCTTTTTCGGGCCGGTCATCGCCCGCATTGTATATGTGCGCTGTGAGCAGCGAGTCGGGTCCCGCTCGCGCAGCGTGGGGGGTGCGAGCGCCCGCGAATCAGCGCCGCCGGCGACACAAGTCATTGCATGTCGCGATAAGCCGGCAAGGAGCCGGAGCTGTGAGCAGCGAGCCGGCGACCGTCCTGCTCAGCGGCGGAAGCGATAGATGGCCAATACGCCGAACAGGTTGGGGAGGACATTCACCCGCCGCGCCTCCCGCAACACGACGCGTTCGAGCACGTGAAAGCCGCGCTCATTGCAGAAGGCGTCGAAGTCGGCAACGGTGCAGAGGTGAATATTCGGCGTGTCGTACCACTGATAAGGAAGATTTCCGGAAACCGGCATTCGTCCGCGAAGGACCTGCAAGCGGTGCGACCAGTAACCGAAGTTGGGAAAGGTCACGATGGCCTCGCGGCCGACGCGCAGCATCTCCATCACGATCTGCTCGGTGTACCGCATCGCCTGCAGGGTCTGCGACAGGATCACGCTGTCGAATGACTGATCATCGAATCCGGCGAGGCCGCTCTCCAGGTCGCTCTGAATGACATTGACGCCGTTGCCGATGGAAGCGAGCACGCCGCCATCGTCGATTTCGATGCCGTAACCCACTACTCCGCGTGAGTCGCGCAGATAGGCGAGCAGACCGCCGTCGCCGCAGCCCAGATCGAGCACGCGCGCGCTCGGCTGAATCCAGCCGGCGATGGTCGAAAAGTCGGCGCGTGTCGAGTAGCTCATGGCGCGGCACGATTTAAAAATGCGCGCACGATCGCGTGATATTGCGGGGTATCGAGCAGAAATGCGTCGTGCCCGTGCGGAGCTTCGATTTCCGCGTAACAGATGTCCCTACGATTGTCGACCAGCGCCTTGACGATCTCGCGCGAGCGCGCCGGTGAAAATCGCCAGTCGGTGGTGAATGAGATCACCAGAAATTTGCAGGTGGCCGGCGCAAGCGCGCGCGCGAGATTGCCGCCGGTGGCCGCCGCAGGGTCAAAATAGTCGAGGGTTTTGGTAATACGCAAGTATGTATTCGCGTCGTAATACTCGGCGAATTTTTCACCTTGGTAGCGCAGGTATGACTCGATCTCAAATTCCGGCTTGAACGAGAAGTTGAGGCCATCTCGCAGCTGCCGGCCAAATCGCTCCGCCATCTGTTCGTCGGAAATATAGGTGATATGCCCGATCATGCGCGCGACGCGCAAGCCGCGCACCGGCTTGACGCCGTGATCGTAGAACCTGCCGTCGTGGAACTCCGGATCGGTCATGATCGCGGCTCGCGCCACTTCGTTGAACGCGATGTTCTGGGCCGAGAGGTTTGGAGCGGCGGCAATGACCAGCGCGCGGGCAATTCGCTGCGGATAGCGTATTGCCCACGCCAGCGCCTGCATGCCGCCGAGACTGCCGCCCATGACCGCCGCGAAGCGCTGGACACCCAGGCGGTCGGCGAGCCGCGCTTGAGCGTCGACCCAATCCTCCACCGTAACGATCGGAAAATCCGAGCCCCAGGGCTTATCCGTAGCCGAATTGATCGACGCGGGACCGGTCGAGCCAAAGCAACTGCCGAGATTGTTGACGCCGATCACGAAAAAGCGATCGGTGTCGATCGGCTTGCCGGGGCCTACCATGTTGTCCCACCAGCCTTCGCTTTCCGCTACGCCCTCATAGATGCCGGCGACATGGTGCGATGCGTTCAGCGCGTGGCAGATCAGGATTGCGTTCGAGCGCTCCGCGTCGAGCGACCCGTAGGTCTCGTAGACGAGCTCGAACCCCGGCAGCGAGGCGCCTGATTGCAGCGCGAGCGATTCGGTGAACGTCGCCCGCTGCGGCGTGACAATGCCGACCGACGTGGTGAGAGGACTCATGGACCGATACCGTTTACTTCCGAGGCGCCGTTTAGAAAAACAAAAACCCGACCAGCTTGCGCTAATCGGGTCGGAGAACCTCGCCGCTTTAGCCGAATTTTTAACGCGCCCGCAAGCTGATCCTCAAATCGGCGCAACTATCACGGTACGACGCATCCTCGTCCTTGTCAACCCGGTGCCGCAGATCAATCATTGAGTCTGTCGAGCAGCACCGCGACCCGTTGCGGATCCTCGCTGCGGCGCATGCGATTGACCAGCGCCCGCGATGCGGCGGCGTCGCTACTGAGCACGCGCTGCTTGATCTCGAGCAGATGCGCCGGATGCATGGAGAAGTGGCGCAAGCCCATGCCCAGAAGCATCCTTGTCAGCCGGAGTTCGCCCGCCATTTCGCCGCAGACGGCGATCGGAACATTGGCCTTGTTGGAGGTGGCGATGGCCATGGCGATCAGCTTCAACACCGCGGGATGCAAGGGATCGTAAATATGCGACACCGCGTCGTCGGCACGATCGACGGCCAGCGTGTATTGAATCAGGTCGTTGGTGCCGATCGACAGAAAGTCGAGCCGCCGCGTGAATGTGCCGATGGCGAGCACTGCCGCCGGTATTTCGATCATCCCGCCAACCTTGATGCCGGCATCGAAAGGCACACCCTGCTCGCGCAGGCTGTCCTTGGCGCGCGCGATCATGACTAGGGTCTGATCGATCTCCGCGGCGGAAACGAGCATCGGCACCAGAATATTGATGTTGCCGTAATGCGACGCTCGCAGAATCGCCCGCAGCTGGGTATTGAACAGTCTCGGCTCGGCCAGACAGAACCGGATCGCGCGCAAGCCGAGCGCAGGGTTTGGCGCGACGCGGGCGAGCCCGTCGAGCCCTTCCTTGTGCTTGTCGGCGCCAAGGTCGAAGGTGCGCACCGTCACCGGCCTGCCGCCCATCCCGGTCGCGACCTGACGGTACGCCTCGAACTGCTCGTCCTCGGAGGGCAGTCCCTGACGATTGAGAAACAGGAACTCGCTTCGAAACAATCCGACGCCGGTCGCGCCGTTCTCCAGCGCCTGTGCCAGATCGCCCGGGAGCTCGATGTTGGCGAACAATTCGATTTCCAGCCCGTCGAGCGTGGTCGGACGTGTCGTCTTGAGCCGTTTGAGCTTTTTGCGCTCGATCTCGAACTCGCCTTGCTTGAGCCGGTACTCGGCGAGCACCGATCGGTCGGGATTGATGATGACGACGTTCTTGGCGCCGTCGACGATCAAGAGCTCGTTCTCGCGTATCAGCGCTCGCGCATTGTGAGTCGCGACCACCGCCGGAACGTTGAGACTGCGGGCGACGATCGCGGTATGCGAGGTGACGCCGCCGAGATCGGTCAGGAACGCGGCGAAGTGGTGAGTCTTGAACTGGATGACGTCGGCAGGCGACAGATCGTGCGCGACGAGAATGGTCTGTTCCTCGGCGTTGGACGCGCGTACGGCTCCGGGCTTGCCCAGCAACACCTTGAGCACGCGCTCCACTACCTGCACCACATCGGAGCGGCGTTCGCGCAAGTACGGGTCCTCGATGTTGTCGAACTGCTCGACCAGCACCGCCATCTGCTGCGTGAGGGCCCACTCCGCGTTGCAGTGCAGCTCGGCGATCATCCGCTTGGGCGTCTCGGAAATCGTCGGGTCGGTGAGGATCATCCAATGGACGTCGAGAAATGCACCGAACTCGGCCGGCGCATCGCCTGAAGTCATCGCACCGTGCAGACCTTCGAGTTCCTTTTGCACCGCATGAATCGCCTGCGCCAGGCGGGCGATTTCCGCCGGCACCTGATCGGCGCTGATGGTGTAATGGGCAACTTCGAGTGTGGCGTGCGAGACGAGCTGCGCGCGGCCGATGGCGATGCCCCCCGTCACGCCGATACCGTGCAAGACAAAGCTCATTGGCGCGGGAAAAGACTGAATGGTCGGGACATGGCGCTTGCTAAAACGATGGAGCTAATCATCCAGCTTTGGATCGACGGCCGCTTTACTCACCTGCACACCCGCCTACGCGCTCAGTGCGCTCGCGGGAAAGAGAGAAGGATTTCTATGAAGCGCAAACGCGAACCCTCGTTCATTGATCCCTGTTTCCTTGCATTGGTTCCCGGCGGGCGACAATGGTTTGTAAGCAATATCGCGCGAGCGGTTACAGTTCGTCACTGCCCCTCACCGAAACAATCGCCGATCAGCACCGCGATCGCGTCCATCGCCTCTGTCTCGTCCGGACCATCGGTTTCAAGCGTAATGCGACTGCCCTTTCCCGCCGCCAGCATCATCACCCCCATGATGCTCTTGGCGTTGACTTTGCGGCCGCTACGCGCCAGCGACACCTCGCACTGATATTTGGCGGCGAGTTGGGTGAGCTTGGCCGACGCGCGTGCGTGAAGACCCAGCTTGTTGACGATTTCAATTTCTCGTTGTCGCATAGACCGGGTCCGTCCCGACGTGGAGTACGCCGTCGCAGCCGCCGCTGATGGCCTTTTTGATCATGGTGTCCATGCCTCTGCTGCGATAAGTGAAAGCACGCACCAGCATCGGCAGATTGACACCGGCGACGCCTTCGATGCGGCCGGGCTGCAGCAGCTTTGTCGCAAGATTGCAAGGCGTCGCGCCATAGATGTCGGAGAAGATCAGGACGCCGTCGCCGCTGTCGAGCGACTTGATCAGCTCGCGCGCTCGCGGTAACAGGTCGAGGGGGTCGTCGCTGGCGCGAACGCCGAGCGTCTCGAACTGTGGAGGACGCACACCCAGCACGTGTGTCACGGCGCGGATCAGGCTTTCGCCGAACGTGTCGTGCGCGACAATGAGGATGCCGATCATGGAGTCTCCCGGGACCGGCGCGCGCGCGTGCGGTCCCCGTGCTGGCGAAAGCCCCGCTCAAGCGCCGGACTCGCGCCACCGTCCAACGGCTATTTCCCGCTATTTCCCGGTGGCATTCATGTTAGCACGTGCTTGCGCCGGCCTCCGCGCCACGGCTTCGGTGTGCCGGCGAATGCGGCGATCAGCGAGCGCGGGCTCTGCTGTGGACAAGCGCTTCGACGGCGTCGGCAAAGTAGTCCGCGACGTCGAACCCGGTCTGCTTGGTGATTTCGACGAACCCGGTAGGGCTGGTCACGTTTACTTCGGTCAGGAAGTCGCCTATGACATCAAGCCCGACCACGAACAGTCCTTCGGCCGCAAGCTTTGGGCCGACGCTCTCGGCGATCTCGCGATCACGCGCGGTGAGGGGCCGCGCGACGCCCAGGCCGCCGGCTGCGAGATTGCCACGCGTCTCGCCCGGCTTCGGGATCCGGGCCAGAACATGCGGAATCGGCTTGCCGTCGATCAGGACGATACGCTTGTCACCGTCGATGATCTCGGGGATGAAGCGCTGCGCCATGACCGTTCGCGCGCCGTAATGGGCCAAAGTCTCGATGATCACGTTGCGGTTGGGATCGTCGATGCGCACCCGAAAAACCGACGCGCCTCCCATGCCGTCGAGCGGCTTCAGGATCACATCCTTGTATTGATCGATGAAGCTGCTCAGCATCCCGGGATTCCGGGTGACCAGCGTCTCCACCGTGAACTCGGAAAAACGGGCGATGGCCATTTTTTCATTGTGATCGCGCACCGCGCGCGGGCGATTGAGAACGAGCGCGCCTTCGCTTTCCGCGGCCTCGAGCAAATACGTCGAGTAGACGTATTCCAGGTCGAAGGGCGGGTCCTTGCGCATCATCACCGCGTCGAACGACGTCAGCGGGCGAATCAACGCCTCGCCCGCGCGATACCATTCGTGATCGTCTTCGGTCACGGTGAGTGGCTTAACCCTGGCTTGCGTCGCCGATGCAGTCCAGAAAAGATCGGCCTGTTCGAGGACAAAAAGCGTCGCGCCGCGAGCCTGCAGCGCGCGCATCATCGCCACGCTCGTGTCTTTGTACGCCTTGAGCGAAGCGAGTGGATCGATGATAAAGGCGACTTCCATGGCCAGGCGGGTGTTGTCAGCGGCGCCATCGTACCGCAAATCGGTGCGCGTGCCGGTAGCCGGCGTCAGGCGCTAGCGTGCCTTCGACGAGGACGCAAGCAAGCGTATCAGTGCCGCGATCTCCGACCCGCCGGCCTTCGCAGCGCGCGCTTCGATCCGGCGGTAGGAGCGGACGAGCTGCGCGCCCAGCGCCGTGAGTCGTGTTCCGCCACCGCGGTTTCCCCCCGCCTCGGTCTCCACCACGCGACTCTTGAAGCAGCGATTCATGGTGTCGACCAGCAACCACGCGCGGCGGTATGACATGCCGAGCGACTTGGCCGCCGCGGTGATCGATCCGGTGCTCGCTATGGCCTCCAGAAGTTCGATCTTTCCCGGCCCGACGGCAATGTCGGCGCCACTGCGAATGCGCAGACGAAACTGGACCTCGGGCTTCATTCTAAACTCACCGGCGCGCCGGCATGCGGCTGGCGACTAACCGTTTACTCAACCGTCACCGACTTCGCGAGATTGCGTGGCTTGTCGACGTCGGTGTTGCGCAATACCGCGGTGTGATACGCGAGCAACTGCAGCGGAATGGTATGCACGATAGGCGAGAGCAAGCCCGCGTATTCGGGCAGGCGCAATACGTGAATTCCATCGCTCGATTCGATATCACTGTCGGCGTCGGCGACCACATACAGCTCGCCGCCTCGCGCGCGCACTTCCTGCAGGTTCGACTTGAGCTTTTCGAGCAGCGCGTCGTTGGGCGCGATGGCGACGACCGGCATGCTCGAATCGACCAGCGCAAGCGGCCCGTGCTTGAGCTCTCCCGCAGGGTAGGCCTCGCCGTGGATGTACGAGATTTCCTTGAGCTTGAGCGCGCCCTCGAGCGCAATGGGATAGTGCAAGCCGCGGCCCAGGAAAAGCGCGTTCTGCTTTTTCGCGAACTGCTCGGCCCACGCAATGATCGCCGGCTCGAGCGCCAGTACCGATCGGATCGCGCTAGGCAAATGGCGCAGGTCGCGCAACCAGCGCGCCTCGTCTTCCGGGCTAAGCCGGCCACGCGACTTGGCGAGTGACAGCACAAGCAAGAACAGCGCCGTCAGTTGCGTCGTAAACGCCTTGGTCGACGCGACGCCGATTTCGGTGCCGGCACGCGTGAGATACGTCAGCTCGGTCTGCCGGACCATGGAGCTGGTTGCGACATTGCATATCGCCAACGTATGCCGCTGACCTAGTTTCTTTGCATGCGCGAGCGCGGCCAGCGTATCGGCGGTTTCGCCCGACTGCGAGACGACGACGATGAGCGCTTTGGGATCGGGAACGCTGTCGCGATAGCGGTACTCACTCGCAATCTCAGCTTGCGCCGGAACGCCGGCCACACCCTCCAACCACAGGCGCGCGACCATTGCCGCGTAATAGCTCGTGCCGCAAGCGAGCAAATGCACCGCTTCGACGTTCGAGAACACGTCGGCGGCCGTCGGACCAAACAGCGCGGCATCGATGCCGCCGACGCTTTCCAGCGTGTCGGCGACCGCGCGCGGCTGCTCGAAGATTTCCTTCTGCATGTAATGGCGGAAAGGCCCCAGCTCCACCGCGTCCGCGGTCTTGACCTTGACCACCTGGCGAGTCACGAGCGTCCCGTCGGCGTCGTAGATCGCGTAGGAATCGCGCCGGATGTCGGCCACGTCTCCCTCCTCCAGATACGCAACGCGCTGCGTCACCGGGGCGAGCGCGCTCGCGTCGGAGGCAAGAAAGTGATCGTGCTCTCCCACGCCGACCAGGAGCGGGCTGCCGGCTCGAGCGCCGACGATACGGCCGGGCTCGCGCGTGCTGATCGCGGCGATCGCGTAGGCGCCACGAAACTCGGCCACCGCTTTGCGCACGGCGGGCAGCAGGTCGCCGTCGTAGTGCGCGTGGATGAGATGAACGATCACCTCGGTGTCGGTCTGAGTGACGAATCGATATCCCTGCTGCTGCAGCCGCGTGCGCAAGGTCTCGAAGTTTTCGATGATGCCGTTGTGAACCACCGCGATCTCATCGTTGCTGACATGAGGATGCGCGTTGGTGGATGTCGGCGCGCCATGCGTCGCCCAGCGGGTATGTGAAATGCCCGTGGTACCGGCGATGCCTGTTGCGCTGGCCCGCGCCGCGAGATCGGCGACGCGGGCGGTGCTGACCAGGCGATGCAGGCCGCCGTTGATCACCGCGAGCCCGGACGAATCGTAGCCGCGATACTCGAGCCGGCGGATACCCTCGATCAGCGTCGGTACGACGTTTTCGCGCGCGACCGCGCCGACGATGCCGCACATGATCAGCCCCGCGCTTTCGCGGGCCGCTTCCAGCCGGGCACGTTGACCTGCTTGTTCTGGGAAACGGTGAGCCCACCCGCGGGTACCTCGCGGCTGATGGTCGCGCCCGCGCCGATGGTCGCCCCCTTGCGCACGGTCACCGGCGCGATGAGTTGTGTGTCCGATCCGATGTGCACGTCGTCCTCGATGATGGTCCGGTGTTTGTTCACGCCGTCGTAATTGCAGGTGATCGTGCCGGCGCCGACGTTGACGTCGCGGCCGACGCTCGCGTCGCCGATGTACGCCAAATGATTGGCTTTGCTGCGCATGCCGATCGTGCTCGCCTTGACCTCGACGAAATTGCCGATGTGAACCTCATCGGCGAGCACGGTCGCCGGGCGGATCCTGGCGTACGGGCCGATGCGGCATCGCCCGCCGATCTCGGCGTCCTCGAGATGCGAAAACGGAGCGACGACGCTTCCGGCACCGATCCTGACGTTGTTGAGCAGGCAGTGCGCCCCGATCGACACGGCGTCGCCCAGCGTCACCGTGCCCTCGAAGATGCAGTTGATGTCGATCGCGACATCCTTGCCACATTGAAGCGTACCGCGCACGTCGATGCGCGCCGGGTCGGCAAGCGTTACGCCGTCGCGCAGCAAGGCTAGTGCCGCTTGCCGTTGCAGCGTGCGCTCGACGGCGGCAAGCTGAACGCGATCGTTGACGCCCTGCACCTCCATGGGGTCGAATACTGAAACCGCAACGACCGGGACGCCGTCATCCACGGCCAGGGAGAGGACGTCGGTCAGGTAATACTCTCCCTGCGCGTTATCGCTGGTCAGGCGAAGAAGCCATTGCGCGAAGCGCTCGGTGGGAGCCGCAAGCACGCCGGCGTTGATTTCGCCGATCGCGCGTTCTTCGGGGCTTGCATCCTTTTCCTCGACGATCGCGCGCACCTGGCCCGCGCCATCGCGGACGATGCGGCCCAGGCCCGACGTGTCGGGCGGCGTCGCGGTCAGCACCGCGAGCTTGTCGCCGTTCACCGCGGCGGCGAGGCGCGACAAAGTTTCCGGGCGGATGAGCGGGATGTCGCCGATCATCGCCAACGTAACGCCATCCTTGGGCAAATGGTCGAGCGCGCATTTCAATGCGTCTCCGGTGCCGAGCAAGGGGTCCTGTCTCGCCCAAGTGACATCCGCGCCCGGCAGCGCGGAGGGCACCTGATCTCCGCCGCTTCCGTAGACCACGCAGATCGCCCGCGGCCCGATCGCCCGAACCGCGCGCAGCACGTGAGAAAGCAGGGGACTGCCGGCCAGCCGATGCAGCGCCTTCGGCCGCGCCGAGCGCATCCGCTTGCCTTCGCCCGCGGCCAGAATCGCGACTTGCAATGACATTTGCATGGTCTCGAATTATCGCATCTTTTGCCCGGACCTCCGCCTGCGGCCGTGCGGGGCGGTCCCGGACGGCTCGTGCGCGAAAATGACGCCGAGAACCGCATTTCACGGTCTTTGAAGGAGGGAATCCATGTTCAAACGCCTGGTTCCGGCATTTGCCGGCCTCGGTCTTTTCGTCCTCGCAAGCGGCGTCTACGCCGCGGACGCCTGCAAGCATCGCGGTGAGCTCGACGTCATGTATTGCGATGAAAACAACGACATGGTCGCGGACGTGCCGGCGGATCCGAAGAAATGGAAGAACCCATCGACGATCGTGTTCACCTACACGCCGGTCGAGGACCCCGCGGTGTACGAAAACATTTTCAAGCCGTTCACTACAGCGCTGGGAAAATGTCTGGACAAGAAGGTCGTGTTCTATCAGGTCCAGTCGAACGCGGCGGAGATCGAGGCGATGCGCTCGGGCCGCCTGCACGTCGCCGGCTTTTCCACCGGTCCCACGGCTTTTGCCGTCAATCTCGCGGGCGCGGTCCCGTTTGCCGTCAAAGGCACGGCGAAGGATTCCAGGGCTACAACCTGATCGTGATCGTCAAAGCCAACTCGCCGTACCAGAAGCTCGCCGATCTCAAGGGAAAGAAGTTTGCGCATACGTCACCCTCGTCGAATTCCGGGCATCTCGCGCCGCTGGCGTTGTTTCCCGGTGAGGGACTGACGACGGACAAGGATTACAAGATCATCTTCTCCGGCAAGCACGATCAAACGGTGATGGGTGTGAATTCCGGAGATTATGATGGCGGAGCCGTCGCCTCCGACGTCTTCCACCGCATGGCCGAGCGCGGGCAGGTAAAGGAGTCGGACTTCCGCATCATTTATCGCAGCCAGAAATTCCCGACGTCATCGTTCGCGTATGCGCACGACCTCGATCCCAAGCTCGTCGACAGGATGCTGGGATGCTTCTACGACTACCGATTCCCACCCGAGATGCAAAAGGCGTTCGACGGTGCCGACCGTTTCTTCCCCATCAACTACAAGACGTCCTGGGACGTGGTGCGCAACGTCGCCAAGGGTTCGGGCGGAGGCTTCGACAAGGCGACTTACGACAAGGAAACCGCGCGCGAAGCGGCCGAAGCGGCCAAGAAAAAGTGACGCATCCGTCCAAGAGCAAGACGCGCAGCGTCGCGGCGATTGGTAACGGATGCGTCATCCCCGCGCAAGCGGGGATCCAGTGTCTTTGGCGGCGTCGAGATAGTCTGACGAACGCACTGGGTTCCCGCTTACGCGGGAACGACGACAGCATTAGGCCGACGTAGGCCCAGCCCGTGCTGTCCATCAAACATCTCTCCAAGGCCTACGTCGCCGGCAAGCCGGTGCTGAGCGACATCGACCTGGACATCGCGGCGCGCGGGATCACGGCGATCATAGGGCCTTCGGGTACCGGCAAGAGCACCCTGATTCGCTGCATCAACCGGCTGGTCGAGCCGACTTCCGGCTCGATCGAATTCGAGGGCCGTGACCTCACCCGCCTGACGCGGCACGCGCTGCGCCAGGCGCGCCGCCGCATCGGCATGGTGTTCCAGGAATTCAACCTCGTGGAACGTCTGACGGTCATGGAGAATCTTCTGTCGGGACGGCTCGGCTATGTTTCGGCATGGAAGGCGTGGCGGCGCAGGTTTCCGGCGGGCGACGTTGCGCGAGCGTTCGAGCTGCTCGACACCGTGGGCCTGTCGAGCTTCGCCAATCAGCGCGCCGATTCGCTTTCCGGCGGTCAGCGCCAGCGGGTCGGCATCGCGCGCGCGGTGATGCAAGAGCCCGCCCTTCTGCTCGCGGACGAGCCGACGTCCTCCCTGGATCCCAAGACGTCGGTGGAGATCATGCAGCTCCTCACCGACATTGCGCGCGCACGCACCATTCCCGTCATGGTGAACATGCACGACGTCGAGCTTGCCCGCCGTTTCGCCGACCGCATTGTCGGCATGGCGGGCGGCCGAATTGTATTCGACGGCCCACCCGCCCGCTTGTCCGACGAGACCTTGAAGACAATCTATGGCGGCGAAGACTGGCTGCATTGACGCACCGCGCGCGAGGCGGAATTCGATTCGATGATTGATCGCTCCGCCGGCGCCGCGAGTTCCCGCGCGACTCCGTTCGCGCCTGACTGGCGCGCTCGCGCCGCGTGGATCGCGCTGGGGGCGTACGTCGTGTATGCGGCGGCGCAGATGGACGTCTCCGCGGAGCGGGTCGTGATCGGGCTTCATAACGCTGGTCATTTTTTCGGGCGGATGTTTCCGCCCAGTTTCGCCCGCTGGGAATTGCTGCTCAAGGGCCTGGAGGAAAGCCTCGAGATCGCCGTCCTCGCTTCGGCCCTCGGCATCGCGCTGTCGCTCCCGATCGGGCTTTGCGCGTCGAGGAACCTGATGCCTGCATGGGTAAGCTGGCCGGCGCGGCTGATCATCGTCGCCGCGCGCTCGTTTCACCCCGTCATCGTCGCGATCCTGTTCGTCAGGCAGTCGGCTTCGGCGCACTGGCTGGCATTCTTGCGCTTGCGGTCGCGTCGGTGGGATTCGCCGCCAAACTGTTTGCGGAGGCGATCGAGGAAATCTCGCTCAAACAGGTAGAAGCCGTCCGCGCCACAGGCGGATCATTCATGAGCGTGATCGCCTATGGCGTCCTGCCGCAGGTCTTCGCCCGCTTCATCGGCTTCTGCACCTATCAGCTCGATTCCAACCTGCGCAATTCGACCATGGTCGGCATCGTCGGCGCCGGCGGCATCGGCGGCACGCTGTTCGCCGCGTTTCAGCGGTTCGACTACGATTACGTGTGCGCGATTCTGATTTCGATCATCGTGCTCATCATGACCGGCGAAATCCTCGCCACCTATGTTCGCGCGATCTTCATCGACGGATTCTCGCTCGCGGATATTTTCAGGCGGCGCGGACGTGGCACGCTCACCCACCCCGAACAGCACCTGGAAGACGACTGAAGTGGCGACGAAGATCGCAACACCAGAGCCGCTCACGCTTCGTATTTGGCGCCGCTTCACCCCCGCGCAACGAATGGCGCGCTTCACCGTGTACCTGCTTGTCGGGGCGGCGATTGCAGCCGCGCTCCGCAGCGTCGAGATCATTCCCGAATTCCTCACCGACGCGCCGGAGCAGGTGGTGGACCTTCTCAGCCGCATGTGGCCGATCGACGTCGCGTACTACCCCCAAGGGGTCCACGCGGCGCTGACCGAGACCCTCCACATCGCTTCGTTGGGAACGCTGCTGGCGCTGATGATGGCGGTTCCCGTCGGCCTGCTCGCGGCCCGCAACATCTGCCCTTTCACGCCGCTGAACCTGTTTGCCAAGCTGATTCTGGTCTCGTCGCGATCGGTCAATTCACTGGTCTGGGCGCTGCTTTTCGTCGGAATTTTCGGCCCCGGGGCCCTGGCGGGTACGCTGGCGATTGCGTTCCGCTCGATCGGTTTCGTCGGCAAGTTGTTCGGCGAAGCCATCGAGGAAACCGCTCGCGGTCCGATCGAAGCGCTCGACGCGGCAGGCGCGCCCTGGCTCTCGCGCCTGGCTTTCGGCTACTGGCCGCAGGTCAAGCCAGCATTCTGGTCGATTGCGCTGTTTCGATGGGACATCAATGTCCGCGAGTCGGCGGTCCTCGGGCTGGTCGGTGCCGGCGGTATCGGCATGATCCTCGACTCGGCCTTGAATCTGTTTCAATGGAACCGCGTTGCGACGATCCTGCTGGCGATTTTCGTGGTTGTGATCCTGGCCGAAATCGTGGTGACGTTCGTGCGCCGTCGAATCCTCTAGAATCCGCCTATGACGGCTATCGCGGTATTCAATCAAAAAGGTGGTGTCGGGAAAACAACGACCGCACTGAATCTTCTGGCCGGGATCGCGCAGCGCAAGCAGCGGCCGCTGGGCATCGATCTGGATCCGCAAGCGCATTTGTCCGGCATCTTCGGCATACGACCGCGATTGGCCGACGAGTCGGTCTATTCGTTTTTCATGCGCCAGCGCCCGCTAGGCGACGTGTCCCAGATCACCGACAGCGGCGTCATGCTCTGCCCCGGGCATCTGGAGCTGACCAAGCTCGACACCTTGCTCGGCAAGGGCGTGAACGTCGTCACCCGCCTGCGCGCCGCGCTCAAGGCGCCGGATATCGCTCGGGGCTCGGTGGTGATCGATTGCTGCCCCCTGCTCGGTATCCTGTCGCTCAACGCCATCTTTGCCTGCGACCTGATCGTCATCCCGGTTTCGGCCGACTACCTAGCGCTTCAAGGTGCGCAACAGGTAGAGCGAAGTCTCAACGCGCTGGAGCCGGTGTTCAAGCGGCGATTGCCGCGACGATACCTGCTGACCCGCTTCGACGCGCGCCGCAAAATGAGCTCGGAAGTCGCGGACCTGATGGCGATGGCTTTTCGCACCGACGAAATCTGCGCGACACGAATCGCCGAGAATGTGAGCCTGGCGGAGAGTCCCGCACGCCAGCTCGATGTGTTCCGACATGCGCCGCAGAGCCGCGGCGCACGCGATTACCTGGCGCTGGTGGAAGAGCTAGTGGGTGCCGGATTTGTTGCGTAACGTCGACCGAGCGACACCGGTCACGGTAGCGGGATCGTTGCTGATCATGCCGATAACGCCTTCGAGATCGAGCGGATCGCTGCGACGAACGGTCTCGAAGTTGCAGGCGATGATCTCGCAATGATGGTACATCTGGCGCAAGCGACGCTCCGCATCCTGCCGATTGGCGGCCATGATGCAAATATTGTCGACACGCTGGCCGCTGCGCGTTTTGATGTTGAAGCCGAAGCGGATCATTACGATTCCCTCCCGGTCTTGCGCCTTCGCTCAACCCGCCTATGCCGCCCCTTTCTTACCACTTCAGGGGCTTATCGGCTCGGGTTGCGATGATAGCTTAACTGTCGAATGCAAATATCGTTCCGCAGACTTGTTCAGGATCCATGAGCCCATTGGAACTTGGACCGCCCGGCCAAGCAGTCGAGCCCGGAAAAACATGGCTTCACGGCGCACTGGCGAAAATGGGGCTAGTAAGTGCTCACAGCGAAATGGCTGTCACGGCGCTCGCGGGCGGCGTCTCGTCGGACATCTATCGCGTCGATCTGCCCTGCGGCGTCACCGTTTGCGTCAAACGGGCGCTCCCCAAGCTCAAGGTAGCGGCGGAATGGCGGGCGCCCGTCAGCCGCAATCGATGGGAGGCCGAGTGGATGCGAGTCGCGGGAGAGATCGCGCCGTCGGCGGTTCCGAGGCTCCTGGGCGAGGACCGCGACACGGGTTGCTTCGCCATGGAATTTTTCCCGCCCGAGCGCTTTCCGACGTGGAAGGCGCTGCTCTCGGCCGGGACCATCGATACGGCGGACGCGGCACGGGTCGGCAACACGCTGGGCCGCATTCACGCCGCAACCGCGGATTGCAGCGGTGTCGCCGCACGCTTCGCGACCGACGACATCTTCTACGACATCCGGCTCGAGCCTTATCTCGTCGCGACGGGACGGGCACACCCGCGGTTGGCGGCCCGCCTGGGAGAGCTGGTTGAGACGACGCGCCGCACCAAGCGCACCCTGGTTCACGGCGACTTCAGCCCGAAGAATATCTTGTGCGGGCCCGCCGGCCCGGTCATCGTCGACGCGGAATGCGCGTGGTTCGGCGATCCCGCGTTCGATCTCGCGTTTGTGTTGAATCACCTGCTCCTCAAGGGTGCCTGGCACCCGCAATGGAAGGCGCGATACGTCGACGCTTTTCAGGCGCTTTGCGGCGCTTACTTTTCTCATGCGACATGGGAACCCTCCGCTCGACTGGAGGCGCGCGTGGCTGCGCTGCTGCCCGGGCTGTTGCTGGCGCGCATCGACGGCAAATCCCCGGTGGAATACATCACCGAGCCGGCCATCAAGGATCGCGTGCGGGTATTCGCGGCCGCCCTTCTGGCGCTTCCTTCATCGAGACTCGAAAGCATCGGCGAGCTCTGGGCGAAAAAGAACCACTGGCCGGAAAGGAACCGCCGGCCGGAAGAGGACCGAGCCTGACATGGGCAGCGAGATTCTCTCGATTCGCGGCCGGCGGGTCTGGGATTCTCGCGGCCGTCCGACGGTCGAGGCGGAAGTGAGGCTCGCGACCGGTGCCGTCGGTCGCGCAATCGCGCCGGCAGGCGCCTCACGCGGATCGCGCGAGGCGGTCGACCTCCGCGACGGTGGAGAAGAGCTCGGAGGCAACGACGTCACGCACGCGGTCGGCAACGTCAACGGCGAAATCGCGGAGGCGCTCACCGGTTTCGACGCGCACGATCAAGCCGCTGTCGACGCCACGCTCATCGCGCTCGACGGCACGCCGGATAAGGCGCGGCTCGGTGGCAATGCCATCGTGGCGGTATCGTTTGCCGTCGCGCAGGCGGCGGCCGCGTCCGAAGGCTTGGCCTTATGGCGCTATCTGGCCGGCGACGGGCCCGTCTCACTGCCCTTGCCCGAGATACAGATCTTCGGCGGCGGCGTCCACGCGAGCAGACGCATCGATCTCCAGGACCTGATGGTGATTCCGATGTCGGCGACATCCTTTAGCGAAGCGCTGTGCGTGAGCGCCGAGGTGTACCGCGCCGCGGGCGCCTTGATGCACGAGGCAGGCACGCGCTTCGGCGTTGCCGACGAAGGCGGCTATTGGCCGCAGTTCGCAAGCAACGAAGACGCGCTGACCATGCTCGTGCGCGCGATCGAGCGCGCGGGCTACTCGCCCGGAGACGAGGTCGCCATCTCGCTGGACATCGCCGCTTCGGAGCTCGTTCGCGACGGCCACTATCGCTTTGATCTCGATGACCGCGATTTCGACAGCGACGGCATGGCGGAACTCCTGCTCGGCTGGCTCGATCGTTTTCCGGTAGTGGCGATCGAGGATCCCTTCGCCGAGGACGACCGCGACGCTTGGATTCGATTTGCGAGCGTCGCGGGCCGGCGCGTGCAGATCATCGGTGACGATTATCTGACCACGAACGCGGCGCGTGTCGACGCGGCGGCCGCCGATCGGGCCTGCAATGCCGTCTTGCTCAAACCGAATCAGGCAGGCACGCTGAGCGAAACCTTGGCCGCGCGGGACGCCGCTCTCCGGGCGGGCTTTAGCACCATTATTTCAGCGAGATCCGGCGAGACCGAAGACGTCGCCATCGTCCATCTTGCCGTCGGATGGAACGCCGGCCAGATCAAGGTCGGCTCGCTCGCGCGCGGCGAGCGAACGGCGAAATGGAACGAAGGACTGCGGATCGAAGAAGCGTCTGCCGCGCGTTACGCCGGCGCGGCGGCGCTGCGGCGCGCTTGGTCCCGGTAGTCCCGTTGAATCGGTCGCCGGACCGGCGCACAATCGCGCCAGCCCACACTTTCAGAAACTTCGCCGGAGGCCATCAATGTTCTGTGGACAATGCGGTCAACGTATCGCCGACGGCGCCAAGTTCTGTTCCCACTGTGGAGCGGCGGCGCCAGCGTCCGCAGCGGCAAGTCCGTCGCCGGCCGCACCAGCCCCGCCGATTTCGCCTCCGCCGCACGTGCCGGCCGCACCCATCCCGCCGATTTCGCCTGCGCCACAGGTGCCGGCCGCACCCGCCGCTCCGACAATAGCGAGCGCGCCGCAGCCCGTGGTCGCACCCTCAGTATCCATCCCGAGCCCGCCCCGGCCGTCGGTCGCGCCTGCTGGCTCGTTCGGAGGCACGCCGCCATCGCCGCCGCCCCATGTCGTATCGGGCGGACCCGCCGACCCATTGCCGCGCTTCGACGCGGCCATGGCCCACGGGATATTCGCGCGGATCAAGGGAATACTGCTGTCACCTTCGACCGAGTGGCCGCTGATCGCCGCGGAGCCGAAAACCGCCGGCGAGATCTACATCGGGTACGTATTGCCGCTGGTGGCGATCGGCGTCGTGGCGACACTTATCGGCAGTACCCTGATCGGGGTCAGCGTACCCTTCGTCGGCATGGTCAGGACCGGCATCGTCGCCGCGGTGCTCACCGCTGTGCTCCAATTTGTTTTCGCCTTTCTCATCGTGTGGCTGATTTCATGGCTGGTCGACGTTCTGGCACCGACGTTCGGCGGTCAGCGCGATTCGCTGCGAGCGTTGAAGGTCACCGCATACAGCTACACCCCAGCGTGGGTCGCGGGTGTTTTCCACCTCATTCCGATGCTGGGCGTTCTCGCCTTCATTGCCGGACTCTATGGCTTGTATCTGCTCTATCTCGGCCTGCCGGTGCTGATGCGCTGCCCGAAGGACAAGTCCGTCGGCTACACCATCGTCACCGTTCTCTGCGCAATCGTCATGGCGGTCGTGATCGGTGTCTTAAGCGCCTGCGCGATCGGCGGGCTTAGCCTGCTCGGCCTGGGCGCATTGGGCAAGTTCAGCTCTCATAGCGACACCGCCGCCGACACCACCATTGCTGCCGGAGCGCTGTCGAGCATCTTTGGCGGAAAATCGGAGGCCGATCGCGCGCGAGTGGGCGACGCGATCAGCAAGCTCGGGCGTATGGGTGAAGAAGCGGAACGCGCCGAAAAGGCGGCGCGCGCTTCCGGCGCGACGGACCCGCAGGGAGCGGGCGGCTCGGCGGTCGACATGAACACCGCGCTCAACGCGGTAGGACAGATCATGACCGGCGGCAGGGATGTCAAGCCGGTCGATTTTCACCGTCTCAAGGACATGCTGCCCGAAAGGATAGGCGGGCTGAAGCGCACCGAGGCTTCCGGTCAGAGCGGCGAAGCCATGGGCATCAAGGGCTCAAGCGCGACGGCGCGCTATAGCGACGGTGCGAACGCCAGCCTCGACGTGGAGATCTCCGATCTGGGGTCGTTGTCGGGCCTCGCCGCGCTCGCGGGGAAGTTCGATCCGACCATGGAAAAGGAAACCAGCACTGGCTATGAGCGCACAACCAAGGTCAACGGCCAACTTGTCCACGAACGCTACGACCGCCGCGACAAAAGCGGTGAAGTCAGCGTCATCCTCAACAATCGCTTTAGCGTGACCGTGAATGGCTCGGGCGTGGACGCCAGCGTTCTTACCGGCGCCCTGAAGGAGCTCGACCTGGCGAAGCTCGCGACCATGACGGCCGCGAACTAGGGCCGTCGCCGCGACTAAAGTTGCGGCTCGGTTACCCCTAGGCTGCCACTCACGCAAGCAGAAACGCCGCCACCTCCGCGAATCCTGCGCCGGCTTCGCCGACCGTCACGTATTTCGGCGGCGTGGCGATCGCGTCTGTGAAGGCATGCACGTTCGCGACGCCGATTGAATAGCTGAAAAAGTCGAACATGGGCGCGTCGTTCGGCGAGTCCCCGATAAAAATACATCGCTGCTGTTCGCCGTCGAGATCGATGCCGAACTGCTCGGCAAGCAACATACGCGTCATCGCCAGCTTGTCATAGCTGCCGAACCATCCGTTGACATGGATCGAGGACACCTTGGCGCTCATGCCTTCGCTCCGCATCGTCGCTACAATGCGCTCGACGTCCTCGCGCGAAAGCGCCGCCACATCCTCACAGTAATCGATCGCGATGTCGGTTTCGCGGTACTGCTGATCCGACGCGAGCGCGCAACCGGGAACCTCGCGCATGATTTTCTCGGCAATCGCGGCCAGCCGCAGGCGATTGCGTTTTCTTTCGGCCTCATCCGCGGCAAAGCGCTTTTTCAAGGCCCGTGCGCCGTCATCGTGCCTCATGTACAGCGCGCCATTCTCGCCGACCACCGCGTCGACCGGCCACATGCGCGCGATGTGGTCGCACCAGCCTGCCGGCCGGCCGGTCACCGGAATGACCAGATATCCCGCGGCGTGAAGCTCTTCCAGCGCCGCATACGATAGAGCGGTGATCCGCCCTCGCGTCGACAGCGTGTCGTCGATGTCGGTGAGTACACAGCGGATATTCCGCCGTGCAGTGTCAGGGAGCGCTGCGAGCGGCTTCATGGCGTCGGAAGGGGTACGCGCCGGCCGGCCTTTCGCGCAAATAGTGCGACACCGCTTCGCGCTCGCCCGGAGTCATGTGCAAACCGCACTTGGTGCGCCGCCAGAGAATATCCTCCCCGCCCGTCGCCCACTCCTGTGCAATCAGGTACTCGATCTCGGCCGCGAACAAGGTATCGCCGAAATGACGGCCCAGATCCGCGGCCACGGTGGCGTTACCCAGAACGCGCGGCGAACGGGTTCCGTGGCGGCGAGCCAGCGCCCGAAGCAGCCGGGGATCGAGCGAGGCGTATCGCGCGTTGAGCTCGCGCTCATACGCCGCGAGGTCGCCGCGCACCATGTCGCCGCCGGGCAAAGGCTCGGTCTTGGTCCACGGCCGTTTCATTTCCGGGAAGAAAGGGGCGAGCTCGGAGAGCGCCTGTTCGGCGAGGCGGCGATAGGTAGTGATCTTGCCGCCGAAAATGGACAACAGCGGCGCAATGTCGTCGTCGGCGTCGAGCTTCAGCACATAGTCGCGCGTCACCGCGGCGGGATCGGTGGAGCCGTCGTCGTATAACGGCCGCACGCCGCTATAGGTCCAGACGACATCCCCGGGCGCGATTGGCCTGGCCAGATACGCGCTGGCGGTAGCGCACAGATACGCGATCTCTTCACTCGATATTTCGGGACGCTCGTACTCCTCGACTGCAATATCGGTGGTCCCGATCAGCGAGAATTGGTCTTGATACGGGATCACGAAAACGATCCGGTTGTCGGAATTCTGCAGGATGTACGCGTGTTCTTCCTGATGGATGCGAGGAACGACGATGTGGCTCCCCTTCACGTGTCGTACCCGCGCTTGGGCCGGCTCGGCGCTCACTTCGTCCTGCACCTGCTTCACCCACGGTCCGGCAGCGTTGACGAGCGCCCGCGCGCTGACCTCCTGCGTTTCGCCGTTCGCTTCCTGTAAGGTCATGCACCAATGACCGTTTTCGCGGCGACCGGCGATCAGCTTGGTGTGGGTGCGAATGTCCGCGCCTTTTTCGCGAGCGGAGATGGCGTTGAAGACGACCAGACGTGAGTCGTCCACGCGCGCATCGGCATAGACAAAGCCGCGATGAAACGTGTTCTTCAACCCCGCGCCCCATTTGCTGGTCGAGAGCTCGACACCGAAGGATGACGGCAGGCTCTTGCGGCCGCCGAGATGGTCATACAGGAACAGGCCCGCGCGTATCGTCCATGCGGGCCGCAAATGCGGCTCGTGCGGCAGCACGAACTGCAGCGGCGTGATGATATGCGGCGCGGCGCGGAGAAGCACTTCGCGCTCGGCCAGGGATTCGGCCACGAGCCGAAATTCGTAGTACTCGAGATAGCGCAAGCCGCCGTGGATCAGCTTTGTGCTCCACGACGAGGTATGCGAGGCCAAATCGTCTTTTTCGACCAGCAGTGTTGAAAGGCCGCGTCCCGCCGCATCGCGGGCAATACCGGCGCCGTTGATACCGCCGCCGACAATGGCGAGATCGTACATGGCTTGGTAGGGACGTGGCATCGATTGCGCTCGCTCGGTAGCGCATCTTACCGTAGCGGACGAGGCGGGCCGTTTACGCTAACATTGCACCTCCTCCGCCATCTTTCGCTCTCTCGCCGCTATGAAAATCCTCCCCGAAATCGACTCGCTCGTTCCCGAAATGAAGCAGTGGCGGCATCATATCCATGCGCATCCCGAGACAGCTTTCGAGGAAACGGGGACCAGCGCGTTCGTCGCCGAAAAGTTGCGCTCCTTCGGGCTCGAAGTGCACACCGGCATGGCCAAGACCGGCGTCGTCGGCGTGCTCCGTGGCAACGGCGGTGTAGGGAACGGTGACGCGATCGGACTTCGCGCCGATCTGGACGCGTTGCACGTGCATGAGCGCTCGGGCGTGCCTTATGCGTCCTTGCACGAAGGCAAGATGCACGCCTGCGGTCACGACGGTCACACGACCATGCTGCTCGGCGCGGCCAAGGCGCTCGCCGGCAGGAAGAGCTGCGATGGCACCGTCTACTTCATCTTTCAGCCTGCCGAGGAAAACGAAGGCGGAGGCAGGGTGATGGTCGAGGAGGGGCTGTTCGACAAGTTTCCGATGCGCGCGGTCTACGGCATGCACAACTGGCCGCGTAAGCCGCTGGGCTCTTTTGCCATGCGCGTGGGGCCGCTGATGGGCGCCTACGACATTTTCGAGATCGTCGTGACCGGCAAAGGCGCGCATGCGGCCATGCCTTACACCGGCAAGGATCCGATGCTCTTCGTCGCGCACGTCATCAATGCGCTGCAGACGATCGTCGCGCGCAATCTGCACCCGCTCGACGCGGGCGTGGTCAGCGTCACGCAGGTGCACGGCGGCGATACCTGGAACGTGATTCCCCAGGAAGTCGTCCTGCGCGGAACCGTGCGCACGTTCAAGCGCGAAGTGCAGGACACAATCGAGCAGCGGATGCGCTCTATCGTCTCCGGCGTCGCGGCGACGTTCGAGATGTCGGCGACGCTGCGCTACGAGCGCCGCTACCCGGCGCTGGTCAACGCCGAGGCTGAGACGCAGCACGCGGTCGCGGCGGCGACGGCGATCGTGGGCGCCGACAACGTCGACACCGACCCGATGCCTGAAATGGGCAGCGAGGATTTCGCGTTCATGCTCCAGAAGAAACCCGGCTGCTATGTCTGGCTGGGAGCGGGCCGCGGGCCCGACACACCGAATATTCACAGCCCCCACTACGACTTCGATGACGACGCCCTGGCGATTGGTGCGAGCTATTGGGTGACCTTGGCGGAGCAGCAGTTGAACCAGGTGTCGCGCTAAAGGGCGCTCGTAGCCAGTCAACGCTCGCTCAGTCGGTCGGCGGCTGACCGGCGTGCGCCGCAGATCAGTCTGGCCGGAGAAGCTCGCGGGTGTGACGAGCGATCATCCGTTCCTCGTCTGTGGGGATGACCCACGCGGACACGCGCGCCTTTTCCGGGCTGATGCGCGGACCGCCCGCCGCATTCGCTCCCGAATCGAGCTCCACGCCGAGCCAGGCAGCGTCGCGGCAGATACGTTCGCGAACCGCCACTGAATGTTCGCCGATGCCGCCGGTGAACACGAGCGCGTCCAGGCCGTCGAGCGCGGCCACCATCGAACCCAGCTCGCGACGGAACCGATAGACGAAGAGATCGATGGCCGCTTGAGCGCGCGGCAAGTCGCTCGCGAGCAGGGTGCGCATGTCGCTCGAAATGCCGGAGACGCCGAGCAAACCGGACTCCTTGTAGAGCAGCGTCTCCAGCGCGCGGGCATCCAGGCCGAGCTCATCGATCAGATACAGGATCACACCCGGGTCGAGGCTCCCGCACCGGGTTCCCATCATGAGGCCGTCGAGCGCAGTCAAACCCATGGTGCTGGCGATGCTCCGGCCCTCCCTCATCGCGCACATGCTCGCGCCGTTCCCCAGGTGAGCCACGACGACGCGGCCGCGCGACAGCGCCGCATCGAAATCCGCCAGCACCGATGCGATGTATTCGTACGACAGCCCGTGAAATCCATAGCGCTGCACGCCGCGCTCGGTGATCGCGTGCGGCAGCGCAAATGCCTGCGCAATCGGCGGCTGCGTCCGATGGAACGCCGTATCGAAACACGCGACCTGTGGCAGCGACGGCGCATACGCGGCGATGACCCGCATCGGCGCGATGTTGTGAGCTTGATGCAAGGGCGCAAGCGGGATCAACCGCTCGAGCGCGGTCAGCACGCCAGCGTCGACCTTCACGGGCACCGTGAAATCGCGCCCGCCATGGACCACCCGGTGGCCGACAGCGGCAAGCGGCGTGGTTGCCAACTCGCGATTCAGAAATTCGAGGAGGTGAGTCGTCGCGTCGCCGTGGCTCAATGCGCCGCCGCCGCTCCATTCCTCCTGGTGCACGACCTGATCGTCGGCGTCCCTCGCGATGAACGTGGGCAAGCCCTGGAGACCTTCGATCTGACCGCGCAGCCGGGGCCGCGCATCACCCTGCGCGTCGGTATAGAGCGAGAACTTGACGCTCGACGAGCCCGCGTTCAGAACAAGAACCGCTTCGGCGCGCTCAAGCATGGTGCCTGTTTTCGTTTGGCGCGGGCTTCGTCGGTCGTCGAAGTGGGTCCGCGCGAGGTCAGCGCCGCGCGGTACGACGGGCAGGTTGTCGGACTTTCCGTACCGCCGCTCGCGCTCGCGCGGGCGTGGGGAGCCGCTCGCGGAAATCGTGCAGCAACGCTCGCTGGCGGTCGTTGAGCGGCATCCCGGTTTCAACCCGGTCGAGGTAGGCGCGCGCGATCTTGCGCTCAGCGCGCGTGCGAATGAGCCGCGGCAGCGAGCGACGCGCACGCTCCGGTTCGAATTCGGTGACGATGGTTTCCTCGTGCAGCAGCCGCCGGACCTCGTCTTCGGACATCGGCTTGATGCCACGCGCGGGTGCGAGGATCTCTCGCGCGCGGGCCATCTGTGACAGCTCCCGCGTTCCCCCGCCTTCCTTGGCGAGCAGCAGCGCCATGCGCGTCAAGCCTTCCTGCAAATCGCCGTCTTCGAGCGTTTCGAGCACCTGGCGCACGGCCGGAACCTGGCGCGGGTCGAACTTGGAATCGCGCCGCATCTCCGCGCGCTGGTCGGCCACCTGCAGCGATACGAGGCTTCCATAGATTTGATAGAACGCCGCTTCGCGGGCCGCATCGCGCAGGTCGCGATACAGGTCCAGCGTCGCCGTGATCAGGTCCGACGCGAGCCTCTCGCGCTGTCGCATCGGGTTGGATTCGGCGGCGGCCTTGCGGCCCGATCTGGCCGAGAACGCCAAATACGGCAATCCCGCGAGCATCGGATTCTTGTCGGAGAACATCCAGCGTTGCGCACGCAGCGGATGAAACGCGCGCGCCGCCTTCGCCGCCCATTCGGGAACCATCTCGCGCAGCATCGGGCGCACCAGCAATTCGTAGGCGCGCTCGGTCAGCTCCGAGACTGCGGCAACCGCTTCGAAGGGTTTTTCGTCCAGGCGATCGCGCTTCTGCAGCTGCCGCACTTCCTCGACCTTGCGCTCCGCAAGTGATACCTCGTAGGCGGTCGAGCCGTCCAGGCCGACCGCCTCGTGGATGTCCATGCCGTACAGACCGGGCGGGAGCTGCTGGATGTACTTGAGCACCTCGATGATTTGCGCGTGCTCTTTTTTCGCCACCGCGCCCGAGACGAAGATCCCGAGGTGACCGATGTCTTCATGGACCAGTCCGACGATGGTCTGGCCGTTGGCTTTGATTTCGTCGCTGTTTCGATAGACGTCGGCGATCCAGTTGAACGCCTGTTGCGGTGGCGTGATGTTGTCGCCCATCGAGGCAAAGATGATGATCGGCGACTTGATCGACTTCAGATCGAAGTAGCGTCCGGGACCGAGCTTGGCTTCTCCGGCGGCGAGCTTGTTGCCGACGAACAGATTGTTGACGATCCAGCGAATCTCTTCGTCGTTGAGCAGGTAGTAGCCGCCCCACCAGCGCTCGAAGTCGAGGAATCGCTCGGGCTCGGTGTCGATGTTTTCCCACAGGTAGTAGTACTTGCCCCAGAACGCGTTCGACGGATTCAGATTTTCGAAGTTTTGCACCAGATGCGCGCCGTCGAACTTGCCGGCGCCGAGATCGCTCGCAAGCAGCGACGACCATGCCCCGCCCATGAGCCCGCCGGCGTAGCGCATCGGGTTCTCGCCGTCGTTGCCCGACCAGTACGACATGGGCGCGCCGTTGAGCACGATCGCCCCGACGAGCTCGGGCCTGCTGGCGGCGAGAAGCATCACTGCCCAGCCGGCCTGGCAGTTGCCGACCAGCACGGGTTTGGCACTTTTCGGATGCCGCTCGCCGACCAGGCGCACGAACTCGGCCTCGGCATCGACGACATCGGCAAGCGTCTGGCCTTCTTCCGGTTCGGGAAAGAAAATCACGAAATACACGGCGTGCCCCGCAAGCAGCGCGACGCCGACCTCGGAGTCCGCCTTGAAGCCGCCGATGCCGGGCCCATGCCCGGCGCGCGGATCGACGATGATGAACGGGCGCAGCGCCTCGTCGGTCTTGATGCCGGCGGGCGTGACGATCCGCACCAATGCGTAGTTCACCGGCCGCTCGAATTTCCGCCCGTCGGAAAGGACGTCGTATTTATATGCAAGCAAGGGTGGCTTGCCGGCGCGCTCGTGCTCGATGTAATCGTTGCCGCGCTGGCGCAGCGTGTCCCAGAAAAGTGCGGAGCGCTGTGCAAAATCGACCGCGTACTCGGCGCCTTCCCGCCATAGATCCCACGGCATGCGCGCGTGTCCGAGCTGCGCCAGATGTTGGGCGCGTGCCTGCTCGGTACGCTGGCCATAGGTCGCCAGAGCCTTGCGCATGCGCCGCTCCAGGCGCGTGGTGACGTCGCGCGAAATGCTCGCCGCGCGGTCGATCGTCTTGTTGAGATTTGCCACTTGGCGCCCCGCGTTATGTTGCGATGCAGCAATTATGCGCTTGAGTCGCGATCGACGCCAATAACAACGCCGGAATATACGACAAGGGCAGTGGTAGGTCTAGCTTCCGCGCAGCACACTAGCTGAGTAAGTGCTAGCTTTGACGCCGCAGGCGGCGAATCGCCGCCAGTTGTGCCACCGCTCCGGCAAGCTCGCCCTCGGCCATCGCGATATCGGCTTTGGAGGTTCTGTTTTGCATCGCCTCTTCCGCAAGGCGTTTCGCCTCGAGTGCCTTGGCCTCGTCCAAATCGCGGGCGCGAATCGCGGTGTCCGAAAGCACCGTCACCACGTCGGGCTGAACTTCCAGAAATCCGCCCTGTACGTAGACGATCTGCTCTTCCGCCTGTCCGGGTACCTTGATGCGAACAACTCCTGGCTTGATCTGGGTGATGAGCGGCGTGTGCCGTGGATAAATACCGAGCTCGCCCATTACGCCGGGAAGCACGACGAACTCCGCGTCGCCGGAGTAGATCGATTCCTCGGCGCTGACGACATCGACGTGAATGGTATTGGCCATTGATTTCCCCGGCGAGAGAAAAGCTATTGCAGTGTCTTCGCTTTTTCGACGGCCTCTTCGATGCCGCCTATCATGTAAAACGCCTGCTCCGGCAGATGATCGTATTCGCCGTCGACGATGGCTTTGAAACCGCGGATCGTGTCCTTGAGCGAGACGAATTTTCCCGGTGAGCCGGTGAAGACCTCGGCGACGAAAAACGGCTGCGACAGAAAGCGCTGAATCTTTCGCGCCCGCGCGACCGCAAGCTTGTCCTCGGGAGAGAGCTCGTCCATACCCAGAATCGCAATGATGTCGCGCAGCTCCTTGTAGCGCTGGAGGGTCTGCTGCACGCGTCGAGCGGTCGTGTAGTGCTCCTCGCCGACGACGTTGGGGTCAAGCTGGCGCGACGTTGAATCCAGCGGGTCGACAGCGGGATAGATGCCGAGCGAGGCGATATCGCGCGACAGCACCACCGTCGAGTCGAGGTGGCCGAAGGTGGTCGCCGGCGACGGATCGGTCAGGTCATCGGCCGGCACGTAGATCGCCTGCACCGATGTGATCGAGCCGGTCTTGGTCGACGTAATGCGTTCTTGCAGCGCGCCCATTTCAGCGGCGAGCGTCGGCTGATAGCCCACCGCCGACGGCATGCGGCCGAGCAGCGCCGAGACTTCGGTCCCGGCAAGCGTGTAGCGATAGATGTTGTCGACGAAGAAGAGGACGTCGCGGCCTTCGTCGCGAAAATATTCGGCCATCGTCAGCCCGGTAAGCGCCACCCGCAGGCGGTTTCCCGGCGGCTCGTTCATCTGCCCGTAAACCATCGCGACCTTGTCGAGGACGTTCGAATCCTTCATCTCGTGGTAGAAGTCATTGCCTTCGCGCGTGCGCTCGCCGACGCCGGCGAAAACCGAAAAGCCGCTGTGCTCGATGGCGATATTGCGGATGAGCTCCAGCATGTTCACGGTCTTGCCCACGCCAGCGCCACCGAACAGCCCCACCTTGCCGCCCTTCGCGAACGGGGACACCAGGTCGATCACCTTGATCCCCGTCTCCAAGAGCTCGGTCGAGGGCGAAAGCTCCTCGAACGCCGGCGCATCGCGATGGATAGACATGGTCTTCTCGGCGCCCACAGGGCCCGCTTCGTCGATCGGGCGGCCGAGCACATCCATGATCCGGCCCAGCGTTTTTGGCCCGACCGGGACCATGATCGGCGAACCGGAGTTCTGCACCTTCATGCCCCGCCGCAATCCGTCGGAAGAGCCGAGGCAAATGGTCCGCACGACGCCGTCGCCCAGCTGCTGCTGGACCTCGAGCGTTAGCCCTGCCTCTTCGAGCGTCAGCGCGTCATAGATCTTGGGCAGATGCTCGCGTGAAAACTCCACGTCGATCACCGCGCCGATGCATTGGACGATGGTTCCTTCTTTCATGTTGCCTTCCTGGATTCGAGAATCATTTTTCAAACCGCCGCCGCCCCTCGCGGATTTGGTCTCGTCGTAACGTTCGCTTCGCTCACATTAGCCTCGCCCGATGCATTTCATACCGCCGCCGCCCTTCGCGGATCTGGTCTCGTCGTAACGTTCGCTTCGCTCACATTAGCCTCGCCCGATCCTCGCCGGCGGCTCAAACCGCCGCCGCCCCCGCGACGATCTCCGAGATTTCCTTGGTGATCGCCGCCTGCCGCGTCTTGTTGTAGATCAGTTGCAGCTCATCGATGATCGTTCCCGCGTTGTCCGACGCCGCCTTCATCGCGACCATGCGCGCGCTCTGCTCCGAGGCAATGTTCTCGTTGGCAGCCTGAAAAATGATCGATTCGATGTAACGCGTGAGCAGTCCTTCGAGCACCGTCTTGGCGTCCGGCTCATAGATGTAATCCCACGGAAACTCCCGCTTTTCGACCTCGCCTTCGAGGTCGGCGATCGGAAGTATCTGGCTCTCGACCGGCGTCTGCTTCATGGTGTTTTCGAATCGCGTCGCGACCAGATGCAGTTCATCGATCTGCCCGGCGATGTATGCGTCGAGCTGAACCTTGACCGGCCCGATCAGCTTGTCGAGGTGCGGACGGTCACCGAGACCGACGACATGCGAGACGACGTTCGCCTTCAGCCGGTTCATGAAGCCCAAACCCTTGTTGCCGATGACACTGACCTGTACGCCCACATCCTTCGCCTGCCACGCCTTGATTTTCGAAAGCGCGAGCCGCAACGCGTTGGTATTGAGTCCTCCGCAAAGGCCCTTGTCCGAGGTGATGACAATGAGGCCGACATTCTTCGGATCGCCTCGCTTGACGACGAAGGGATGCCGGTATTCCGGGTTGGCATGCGCGAGATGGCGCGCGATCGCGAGCATCCGACTGACGTAGGGACGCGAAGCGCGCATGCGCTCCTGAGCCTTTTTCATCTTCGACGCCGCGACCATTTCCATGGCCTTGGTGATCTTGCGCGTGTTTTGTACGCTCTTGATCTTGTTGCGGATTTCTTTTGAGCCCGCCATCGCAAATCCTATCCGCTAGAAAGTGCCGTTTTTCTTGAAGTCTTCGATGGCAGCCGACCACGCTTTCTCGCCTTCCGCGTCCATGTCCTTGCTTTGCTCGAGCTTGTCCATCAGCGCGGCGTACTTGCTCTTGATGAATTGGCGCAATCCGGCCTCGAACGCAAGCGCTTTCTCAACCGGAACGTCGTCGTAATAGCCCTTGTTCACCGAAAAGAGCGTCAGCGCCTCCTCGGAAACCGACAGCGGCGAATACTGCGGCTGCTTCATCAGCTCGGTGACGAGGCGGCCACGATCGAGCTGCCTGCGTGTCGCTTCATCGAGATCGGACGCGAACTGGGCGAACGCGGCGAGCTCGCGATACTGCGCCAGCGATAGACGCACGCCTCCGCCCAGCTTCTTGATCACCTTGGTCTGAGCCGCGCCGCCGACGCGCGATACCGAAATGCCGGCGTTGATTGCGGGCCGGATCCCCGCGTTGAACAAATCGGTCTCCAGAAAGATCTGTCCGTCGGTGATCGAAATCACATTGGTCGGCACGAACGCGGTCACGTCGCCCGCCTGCGTTTCGATGATAGGAAGCGCGGTCAGCGAACCCGTCTTGCCTTTCACCGCGCCTTTGGTGAAGCGCTCCACCCACTCCGGATTGCAGCGTGCCGCGCGCTCCAGCAGCCGCGAGTGCAGGTAAAAAACGTCGCCCGGGTACGCCTCGCGTCCCGGAGGACGGCGGAGCAAGAGCGAGATCTGGCGGTATGCCCACGCCTGCTTGGTAAGATCGTCGTAAATGATGAGCGCGTCCTGTCCGCGATCGCGAAAGTATTCACCCATGGTGCAGCCGGAATATGGCGCGATGTATTGCATCGCGGCCGACTCCGACGCCGACGCGGCAACCACGATGGTGTACGCCATCGCGCCGTGCTCCTCGAGCTTTTTCACCACGTTCATGATCGACGAAGCTTTTTGCCCGATCGCGACGTAGACGCAGAAGAGATCCTTGCCCTTCTGATTGATGATGGTGTCGATGGCCACCGCGGTCTTGCCGGTTTGCCGGTCGCCGATGATCAGCTCGCGCTGACCGCGCCCGATCGGCACCATTGCGTCGATCGACTTAAGTCCCGTCTGCACCGGCTGCGCCACGCTCTGGCGCCACATCACGCCGGGGGCGACCTTTTCGATAACGTCTTTTTCCTTGGCGTTGATCGGTCCCTTGCCGTCGATCGGCTGTCCGAGCGCGTCGACTACGCGACCGATCAACTCGGGCCCGACCGGTACTTCGAGGATGCGGCCGGTGCACTTGACCGTATCGCCTTCGGAAATATGCTCGTACTTGCCGAGGATCACCGCGCCGACCGAGTCGCGTTCCAGATTCAGCGCCAGGCCGAAGGTGTTGTCCGGAAACTCGAGCATCTCCCCCTGCATCGCGTCCGACAATCCATGCACGCGACAGATGCCGTCGGTAAGGGACACGACCGTGCCTTGCGTCCGCACTTGCGCGCCGACGTCGAGGTTCTGGATCTTGGTCCTGATGAGCTCGCTGATTTCCGATGGATTCAACTGCATGATTTTTCCTTGCGCCTTCCCGTGATGGGTCGCGTTATATTCTGGGTCAGGTACGTATCAAACTCGCAGCTGGCTGCTCATGGCCTGGAGCTCGCCGCGAACCGACGCATCGATGACCGTGTCGCCGACCGTGACCCGCGCACCGCCGATCAACTGCGGATCGACGCTTACCGTCGCCTCGATTTTCTTGCCGAAGCGCTTTTCCAGCGCCGACTTGAGCGAGACGAGCTGCGCATCGTCGACCGGAAACGCGCTGACGATGTGCGCCCGCGCCACGCCGTCGGCGCTGTCCTTGAGCGTGTCGAACAAGCGTCGGATGTCCGGCAATACGGCGATGCGATCGGATTCCAGCAGCACGCGAATGAAGCTCTTTCCCTCCGCGCTCAAGGCGTCGCCGCACAGCGAAAGCAGCAGTGATTCCTTGGCCGCGTTGTCGAGCTTGGGATTGTCGAGCGCGGCGCGCACCTTGGGATCGCTCGCAATGTTGCTCGCGAGCTTCAGCATCTCGGCCCACCGAGGCAGTGCGTTCTGCTCGCGGGCGAGCGAAAACGCAGCTTCGGCATAGGGACGGGCGATGGTGACCTGCTCTGACATGGCGTATGGCTAAAGCTGTTTTTGCAGCGCGGTCAAGAGGTCGGCGTGCACCTTGGCGTCGACTTCGCGCTTCAGAATTTGTTCGGCACCGGCCACGGCAAGCTCGGACACCTGCGCCCGCAGCGACTCCTTGGCGCGATGCACTTCCTGTTCTATCTCCGCCTTGGCCGAGGCGAGGATACGATCGGCCTCGTCCTTCGCGTCGGTTCGCGCCTGGTCGACCGCTTCGCTTTTCAGCTTTTCGCCCTGGGCGACGATGTCCGACGCGCGGGTCTTGGCATCGACCATCATCTCGGCGATGCGCTTTTCGGCATTGATCAGGCTGTGCCGGCCCTCTTCTCCGGCGGCGAGCCCGTCGGCGATCTGCTTTTGCCGGGTCTCGATCGCCCGCATCAGCGGCGGCCAGATGAATTTGGCCGTGAACAGGATGAACGCGAAAAACGCGACCGCCTGCATCAACAATGTCAGGTTGATGTTCATGACTGGTTCCCCTCGGTCCTTTATCGCGGAGCCGTTTCGCGCCCGATTACTTCAAGCCCGCCGGAATAAGCGGATTGCCGAAGGCGAAGAGCATCGCGATGCCCAGTCCGATGATGAACGACGCGTCGATCAGACCGAGCAGCAGGAACACTTTTGCCTGCAGCGCGGGAATCATTTCCGGCTGGCGCGCGGCGCCCTCGAGGAAACGCGAGCACATGATGCCGACACCGACGCACGCGCCGAGAGCGCCCAGGCCGATCATGAGTCCGATGCCGATACCCGTGTATGCCTGAATCTGCGCGACCAGTTGCAGCTTTTCCATTTTGCTTTCCTTTCTGAACGGAGATTGGACCGATTGAATAAGGTGTGTCAGCGAATCAGTGATGTTCGTGTGCCATGGCGATGTATACGACCGTCAGCATCATGAAGATATAAGCCTGCAGCACGACGATCAGGATGTGAAAAATCGACCAGCCCAGGTGCAGAATGCCGCCCACGACGACGCCTGCCACGCCGGTCGCGGCCCAAAGTCCGATCAGAAGGAAGATGATCTCGCCGGCGTACATGTTGCCGTACAGCCGCAGCGAGTGCGACAACGGTTTGGATACGTACTCGATGACATTGAACAGCAGATTGAAAGCGACAAGCAGCGGCGACGCCCATAGCGGCTTGATGCCGAAGGGCGTGCTGATCAGTTCCTTAATCCATCCGAAGAGGCCTTTTTTCTTGATGCTGTAGAAGATCATCAGGCCGAATACGGAGAGCGCCAATGCGAATGTGGTGTTGACGTCCGCCGTCGGCACGCCGCGCCATTCGTGTTGGTGAAAGACTTTCTCATAGATCAACGCCATGATGTCGACGGGCAGGAAGTCCATGGCATTCATGAACAGCACCCACACGAAAACGGTCAGGGCGATGGGCGCGACAACCCGGTAATCGTGGTGAAAAAGGCTCTTCACCTGATCGTTGACGAACTGTATCGAAAGCTCGACGAAGGCCTGGGTTTTCGACGGGACGCCCGAGCTTGCCTTGCGCGTTATCAGCCAGAGAAAGCCGAAGACGACGACACCCAGAATCAGCGAAGTGATGATGGTGTCGTAATGAAGGGTCCAGAAACCGCCCGATTCCCGGACCGGCTGCGCGAGAAACGTCAGGTGATGCTGGATGTACGACGTCGGGTCAGGTGCGTGTTCTTCGGCCATTTGCAGTCTTCTATTTGCACGTTCCTAGTTGCACATTCCCAAGTCGCAGCTTGCTATTTGCAGCACCGACCGGTCAGTCACGGATCAGAATCGCCGCCTGTGTCACTAGCACCGTGACGACGAACGCGGCGAAGAAAACCGCATGGACGACATCCGCATACATCGTGAGAACCAGCCAGAGCTGAAAAACGATCAACACGATCTTGATTGCCTCGGCCCGGAACGCAGTTACCAGCGTCCCTCCCGCCGAGGCCGGGTTTGCGAGCCCCACCACCACGGCATAGGCAGCGCCCGCGGCCACGTTGGTGATCCCCCCGAGCAGGCCGGAAAGCGCGCCATGCCATCCCCAGCCGAGACTTCCCGCCGCGGCGATGATCCCCGTGGCGATGAGCTGCCAGCCCGCGACACGTCGCAAAGGGTAACGAAATGGCGAACGGCCGGAGACGGAATCGGGCACCGCAGGCTCAAGCAAACTCTTGGATTATAGGGTTTTGTGCGGCGGCGCGTCAACGAATGCTGCGACGCACATAGGGGGTGCTCGAGGTATCTCAACGCTCGCGTTTACCCTCCGGAAAGTGCGCATACGATCATCACTTCAGTCGCACTGTCGAGAGTCGGATTCAAGTCGTTTGCCTGCACCCCGTCGACAAAGAATTTGATGTGTCGGCGAATGCGCCCTTGCTCATCGATGATCCGAAAGCGCAGTCCCGGAAACCGTCGATCGAGATCCGCGAGCAGACTGCCGAGCGTCGATCCGTTAGCGCTGACCGCCGCGGCGTTCGCCGTGTAATCTCGCAGCGGTCCGGGAATGAGAACGCGCATGGGCGGTCAGCACCGCGCCTTCGCCGACTTCGCCACCCGCGTTGGCCGCTGCGCGCCCACGTTCAGCCTACCTCGACGGCGTAAACGTGCGGCAGGTGCGCGGCGAGGCACTTCCACGTACGTCCTTCATCGCGGCTCCCCCAAATCTCTCCGCTGCTGGTGCCGAAGTAAACGCCAACGGGAGTGCCGTGATCGGTTGTCATCGCCTGCCGCTTGACGGTCAGCCACGCCTGCGTTTTGGGCAAGCCTGTCCCTTGCCGCTGCCAGGATTTGCCGCCGTTGACCGAGCGATAAACGGCCGGCTTGCCTGCCGGCGACGTTCGCGGCCAGACTTTGGTGCCATCCATCGGAAACACCCACACCGTGTCCGGATCGCGCGGATGAACGACCATCGGAAACCCGATCGCGCCGACACTCTTGGGCATGCTCGTGCCGATATCCTGCCAACGCTCCGCGGGCCGGTCGAGCCTATAGATCCCGCAATGATTCTGCTGGTAGAGCCGGTCCGGTAAGACAGGATGCAGCCGTACGCAATGCGGATCGTGACCGAATTCCGGCGTCGGCTGCGGCAGAAAATCGGCCTTGACTCCGGCGTTCAGCGGCCGCCAAGCGGTGCCGCCGTTGGCCGATTCGAACACGCCTCCGCTCGACATGCCGATGTACATGTGATTGGGATCACGCGGATCGATCAGAATCGAGTGCAGTTTCGGGCCGTCGGGCGTTCCGTCCTTGTCGTCGCCGCACCACGTCTTGCGCATGGGGTGTTCGTTAAAGCCATCGACGCCGTCCCACGTTGCGCCGCCATCTTCGGAGCGAAACAATCCCTGCGGCGAGGTCCCGGCGTACCAGGTCCGGGACTCGGACGCGTGTCCCGGCGCAAGCCAGAAAGTATGGTCGACCACCCGTCCGCTGCCTTCCCTAAAGGCCGGCGGACGTTTCGCCTCGTGCCAGGTTCTCCCGCGATCGGCGGAACGGAAGATAGTCGGTCCGAGGTGGCCCGTGCGAGCCGCGGCAAGCACTGTCTTGGCGTCGCGGGGATCGGCGACACAATGATGAACGACGTGGCCAAGAAAATGCGGACCGATGAGGCGCCACTGGCGGCGTGTTGCATCGGCGCTCAGTTGCCATAGGCCCTTGCGCGTGGCAATGAGCAGCGTTGCGCGGCGTCCCCGCGCGATATCGATCTTCGCCATGTCGATCTCCCCACTTCCGGACTGCCGAAATTACGCCTTCGCCTCGGTTCCGACAAGACGCCATCGCGAGATATCATCCACCTCCCTGCGCGGCCATGGAGGGTGAATCGTTGCGTGTCGGTGGTAAGCGCTGATTCGCGGGCGCTCGCACCCCATTCGCTTCGCGAACGGGACCTGGCTCGCTGCTCACAGCGCTATGCTTGGTCGCCCAAGCGCCCTTGTGCTTTAATCGGAGACATGAGGTCTCCGGGGAACCCTTTCGCGACGATTGCGCTGATCGGGCGCTACGCGAGTCCCGGCATCGTTGATCCCCTGGGCCGTCTGGCGGCATTTCTGACCGCGCGCGGCCACCGCGTGATTCTCGACGCCGAAACGGCCGAGTTCACGCCGCTTCCCGGCTACCCGACCGCGTCGACCGCCGATATGGGAGCCAACGCGGCGCTCGCGATCGTGGTCGGAGGCGACGGAACGATGCTCTCGATCGCCCGCCAGCTCGCTCCCTTCGACGTCCCCCTGATCGGCGTCAACCAGGGCCGTCTCGGTTTCCTGACCGACATTGCCCTCTCCGATATGGAGCCGGCGTTGTCGGCCATGCTCGACGGCGAATATGTCGAAGAAACGCGCACGCTGCTCGATACCAAGCTCATGCGCGGCAGCGGCCAGTGCGAAAGCAGCCTGGCGCTGAACGACGTCGTGGTGAACCGGGGCGCGCTCGGCGGCATGATCGATTGCGCGGTGACGATCGACGAGCGCTTTGTGTACGCGATGCGCGCGGACGGTTTGATCGTCGCAACACCGACCGGCTCGACTGCGTACGCTCTCTCGGCGCAAGGGCCGATCGTCGACCCGGGCGTGCCTGCGATACTGCTCGTTCCCGTCGCGCCGCACGCGCTTTCCAATCGCCCGATTGCGGTGCGGGATTCGGCGGTCGTAACGATTACCCTGTTGCGCGGCAAGGATGCGAGCCTTCATTCCGACGGGCAGGCGCACTACGCGCTTGCCGAGGGCGACCGGATCGTGGTCGCGCGGGCCGCGCACCGCGTTCGCCTGCTTCATCCAAAAGATCACGATCATTTTGCGATGTTGAGGCGTAAATTGCATTGGGCCGAGACGCCCGACCAGCTTCGCCCGGCCAGAGCGGGCGCCGAATCTTGACGCTCGCCTTTGCACCGCTTCGCCTGGCCACGTCGGCTGCCGATTCATGACGCACGCCTGACGCGCGCCGCGACGGCACATCGCGCGTCGCGGTGCAGGTTTCGATTCTCATTCCGCCATGCTGCGCTTGCTATCCATTCGGAACTTCGCCGTCGTCGAGGCACTCGAGGTCGAATTCGATCCTGGCTTCACCGTGTTGACCGGCGAGACCGGCGCCGGCAAATCGCTGTTGCTCGATGCGCTGTCGCTGCTGCTCGGCGATCGCTTCGAAGCGCGCCAGCTTCGGCTCGGCGCCGAGCGCGCGGAAATCGCCGCCGAATTCGAGCTGGATGATGCGCCGGCCGCGCGGGAGTGGCTCATCGAGCACGATCTCGCGCAGGACGGACCGCTGCTGCTGCGCCGCGTGCTCGATGCGCAAGGCAGAAGCCGCGCGCAGATCAATGGCCGCCCGGCTACGCTGGCTCAGCTCGAGGCCATCGGCGAGCTTCTGATCGATCTCCACGGGCAGCACGCGCATCAATCGCTCGGCCGCCCGGAGACTCAGCGCCGGCTGCTCGATGCCTACGGCGGTTTTGCGGCGCTGGCGCGCGAAGTCGCACTCGCCTGGCGGGCGTGGCAGGACGCTCTAGAGCGCGCGAACCGCGGCGTGCAGGACGCCGCGGCGATCCAGGCCGAGCGCGACCTGCTGACCGACCGCCGCGCAGAGCTCAAGGCGCTTGCGCCGAGCGCCGCGGAATGGGCGAGCCTGGCGCAAACGCAATCGCGGCTGGCGCATGCGGCGACCCTGCTCGAATCGGCGACCGCAGCCGAAGCTGAGCTGGGCGAAGGCGACGCGTCGCTTGGCTCACGTCTTGCCGCCATGGTGCAACGGCTCAAACAAGCGGCTCTCCATGACCCGGCGCTGAACGACGTAGTGGCGCTGTGCGACGAGGCAAGAATACGTGCCGACGAAGCCGCGCGGATGCTGCGTTCCTATCGCCAGCGGCTCGACCTGGATCCTGGCGAGCTCGCACGCGTCGAAGGGCGACTGGCTGCGATTCACAACGCGGCACGAAAGTATCGCGTCAGGCCCGAGGAATTGCCCGCGCTGGCCGAGGAGACCATCGCGCGCCTTGCGGTCCTGGCCGCCGGTGCCGATGCCGAGCGGCTCGCGAGCGCCGAGGGCGAGACGCGGCGCGCGTGGGTCCTGCTCGCGAGCGAGTTGTCGGCAAAGCGCAGGCTTGCCGCAGCCGAGCTGGGACATCATGTGAGCGCGATGATGAAGCGGCTGGCGATGGCCGGCGGCAGGGTCGAGATTGCCTTGATCCCCGTTTCCGAGCCGGCCAGCTTCGGCCTCGAGAGTGTCGAGCTGCAGGTTGCCACGCACGCCAAGCAGCCGCTGGGTCCAATGGCGCGCGTCGCGTCGGGCGGCGAGCTGTCCCGCCTCGGTCTCGCGATTCAAGTCGTCCTGGCCGAAGTTGGCGAGCTGGCCACGCTGGTATTCGACGAAGTCGACGTCGGCATCGGCGGCTCCGTCGCAGCCACCGTCGGCCGCATGCTTCAGCAGCTGGGGAAGCGGCGACAGGTGTTGTGTGTCACGCACCTGCCGCAGGTCGCGGCTTGCGCGGACCATCATCACCGCGTCATCAAGCGCGCAGTAGCGGGGGAGGTCGCGACCGAGCTCGCGCGGCTCGATTCACCGGGGCGCGTCGAGGAGCTTGCTCGCATGCTGGGAGGGCACGAGGTCACGGCCAAGACCCGCGCGCACGCCAAGGAATTGCTCGCGCAACACCGAACACCGACGCGGCCTTGAAATGAATACGGCCGCAATGCGGCCGCCAAATCAAAACGGCCGCGATGCGGCCGTCAATCGAACAACGGTTCGGCGCTTAGACTGGAGCGAGCTTGGTACGCAAAACGGGGACGGCATTGGCCGTCTTCCGCACCGCGGTTCGGGTCACGTGTTTCGGCTTGATGACACCCTTGACCACTTTCAGGACGGGCATCGCTTCGCCGGTCTCGAGCCAGTGCTTGACGCGATTGGCGTCGCCGACGCGCGTAAGCTTGCCGTACGAATCCAGCAGCACGATGACGATCGGCCGGCTGGCGATCGTCGTCAGCATGACCAGGCATTTGCCGGCTTCACGGATGAAGCCGGTCTTGCTTACCTGAATGTTCCACTCTCCACCACGCACCAGCGAATTGGTGTTGTTGAAACCGAGCAGCGTTCCGGTCGGCTGCACCTCGACGTAATGGCTCGAGGTGGTCGTGCCATCGCGGATCAGCGGATACGCCGCGGCGGCTTTCACCATCAGTGCAACTTCGTTGGCGGTAGAAACGTTTTCACTCGACAGCCCGGTTGCGTCGCTGAAGTGAGTATGAACCATGCCCAGGTCGGCAGCTTTCTTGTTCATCGCTGCGACAAACGCCTCGAGGCCGCCGGGATAATGTCTGGCGAGGCTCGACGCTGCGCGATTTTCCGATGCCATCAGCGCAAGGCGCAGCATCTCGCGGCGCGACAATTCGCTCCCGAGCCGCAGGCGGGAATGGCTTCCGCGCAGGAGATCGAGGTCGGCGATGGCAATGGTGACGATTTCGTCGAGCGGCTGACCGGCATCGAGAACCACCATGGCCGTCATCAATTTGGTCACCGAGGCGATCGGCGTTACCGTGTCCGCCGCCTTGGAATAGATCGGGTGTCCGGCAGTTGCGTCCAGCACCAGGACGTTGCTCGAGGCAAGCTTCAGCTTGGTGCCGTCCAGCAGCAGTGTTGGCGCCCCCGCGGCACGGGGATCCGCCCCCGCGGTAGCGGCGAATGCTTCGGCCGTGAAAATTAAGACAATAGAAACAATGGCTAATAGGGTCTTCATCAACTAGATTGGATATAGGCCGCGGAGATTTATACCATGGACGCAAGGGATATGCCAATAGCGTAACGTGTCGATCGCTTAGGCGCTGACACGGCGTTCGTCGCCGCTGCCCGGCGCCGACGGAGACCCTGCCGTCTGCTGCCGCTCTTGCTGCTGCAGCGCCCACATTCGTGCGTACGCGCCGTCCGCGGCCAGCAATTCGGCATGAGTGCCGCGCTCGGTGATGCGCCCAAGCTCGAGCACCAAAATCTCGTCAGCGCCAACGATCGTCGACAAGCGATGGGCAATGGTCAGCGTCGTGCGGTCGGCGGATATTTCCTCGAGCTCGGCCTGGATCAGCTTCTCGGATTTGGAATCGAGCGCCGAGGTTGCCTCGTCGAAGATCAGGATTCGCGGGTTCTTGAGGATCGCGCGGGCGATCGCGACCCGCTGCTTCTCGCCGCCGGATAGTTTGAGCCCCCGCTCTCCAACTGGCGTCGCGTAGCCCTCCGGCAGGGCGTTCACGAAATCGTGGATCTGCGCGAGCTTCGCGGCGGCGATGATCTCGCTCTTGGTCGCGTCGGGCCGTCCGTAGGCAATGTTGTATTCGATCGAATCGTTGAACAGCACCGTGTCCTGCGGCACGATGCCGATCGCATTGCGAACACTCGACTGCTGCACCGCGCGCAAATCCTGCCGGTCGACGGTGATTCTCCCGCCGCTGACATCGTAAAAGCGATAAAGAAGCCGCGCCAGCGTCGACTTTCCCGAGCCGCTCGGGCCGACCACCGCGAGCGTGCGCCCGGCCGGAATGGCAAACGACACGTCGAACAGAATCTGGCGGTTGGGTTCGTAATGGAAATCGACGTGCTCGAAGCGCACTTCGCCGGCGCTCGCCACCAGCGGCGCGGCGCCCGGTGCATCCTTGACTTCGGCATTCTCATCGATCAGATGGAACATCCGCTCCATGTCGGCCAGCGCCTGCTTGATCTCGCGATAGATGACGCCCAGGAAATTGAGCGGGATATAGAGCTGGATCATGAACGCGTTCACCAGCACCAGGTCGCCGATGGTCATCGTGCCCCTAACCACACCCAGCGTCGCGCGCCACATGATCAGCGTTACCGCAACGGCGATGATCGCGCTCTGCCCGATGTTGAGCAGCGACAGCGACGTCTGACTTCTGACGGCGGCCGTTTCCCATCGCTGCAGACTGTCGTCATAGCGGCGCGCCTCGAATTCCTCGTTGTTGAAATATTTGACGGTCTCGTAATTGAGCAGGCTGTCGATGGCTCGCGTGTTGGCTTTGGAGTCGAGCTCGTTCATCTGCCGACGGAACCCGGTACGCCATTCCGTGATCGTCACCGTATAGACGATGTACAACACCAGCGCGGCGAGCGTGATCCCGATGAACCAGAAGTCGTATCGTGCGATGAGAATCGCCGAGACCAGCGCGATTTCGATCAAGGTCGGCAAGATCGAGAACAGCGTGAAGCCGATCAGCGTTGAGATGCCGCGAGTACCGCGCTCGACGTCGCGTGTCAGTCCTCCGGTCTGCCGGGACAAATGGAAACGAAGCGACAGGTCGTGGAGATGCCGGAAGGTCTTCAATGCGATGGTCCGCACCGCGCGTTGGGTAACCTTGGCAAAAAAGAATTCGCGCAGCTCGGTAAACGCGGTCGTCGACAGACGCAGCGCACCGTAAGCGACCAGCAGCGCCAGCGGCAGCACCAGCATCTGGCTCTGGGAACCCGGCGTAAGACTGTCGACGACCTGTTTGAGAACGAGCGGTACGCCGACGTTGGCGACCTTCGCCGCGATCAGGCAGGTAAGCGCCAGCGCGACCCGGCCCTTGTATGCCAACAGGTATGGCAGCAGCGTACGAACGGTGTGCCAATCGCCGCGAGCGGCGAGCGTGGAACGGTCAGTCGAGGAAAGCTGGGGAGGTGGAGGAAGCGAAGTGGCGCGGCGCATTTCGAAAGCGGATCGCGGCAAACCGCGACGACGAAAGCGGCATTTTAGCAGAAGCGCGGTGATGCGATCTGCCCGTCCGCCTCGTCCCGATTGATGCGTGCGTCACAAGATCGCGCTGAGGATTGCGCATGTCCGTTGTTCATTACGTTTCATCGACTCCTCGATCGGATGACCCAAGAGCCGCATAGCCTTGAATGCATTTGTACTGCGCTCGGGTCAGGCGAATGCCCTGACGAGCCGCCGTGAGCATCCGCAAACCATCTTCCACACTATGCGCAATTCCCGACGTGAGCAGCATTGCTAAGGCAAACAGTGCACTTCTGTGATATCCGCGTCCGCAGTGGACGAAGGTGCGGCCTGGCTTCAGACTCCGAATCGCGGTGCGTAACGCCTCCGGCGACGGTGCTGCGTCATTGAGGATGGGAAATGAACGATACGCAGGAAGTCGCCGGATGGCCGAAGGCTCGGTGAGCTCGGCGGTAAGGTCTACGTAATTGTCGAACTCTCCGTCAAGCTCTAAAGCCAGCAGCCGCCGACCAACGACCAGCTGCCCCGTGATCACGCTCCATGGTGGCTTTCGGCTGAAGATGCGATGCGAATGCCAGACAATCAAGGTGTAGCCGAGCACCGGGAAAAAGACCAGCCAGGCCCATAGCGGCAGCGTGCCGTCGGGCCGCTTGCCGAATATTCGATGTACGCCTTTGGCATGAGCGTAAGCAAGCGCAACAAGGTTACAGCCCAGCCAGACCGCGAGCCACGCCCAGCCGCGCTCGAGCGTTCCCGCTATGATAAGCAGCAAACCAAGAAGCGGCAGGAGATATTTGTAGCCCATTTGAGCTGGAGATGTCGCGGTTTCGCGCACGGAAGCGCTTCAGTCCTCTTTGCGGAACCATTCGTTGCCGCCATAACCCAGGAAGCCCATCGCCAGCCGCACGATGCCGTACGATACCCAGATCGCCGCCTTGTAGAGCCGCGGTCGGCTGTCCCAATCGTCGGCGGCGATGCGCCGTGAGCCCGTCCGCACCATCTCGATCAGCTGTGTCTTCAACTCGCGGTTGAAACCCCGGTCGCGAACGAATACGTTGGCCTCGCGCGCCATCAGCAGACTGTAGGGATCGATGTTCGACGAGCCGACTGTCGCCCAATGGTCATCGACCACCGCGACCTTCGCGTGCAGCATGCTGCGGTGATATTCCTGGATGATGATGCCGGCGTGAAGCAGCTGGCCGTAGAGCGCGCGGGTCGCGAAGTGCAGGAGCAGATATTCGACTCTCGCCTGCAGCAGCAGTGTCACTACCACGCCGCGCTTGGCCGCGTCCTTCAGGGCCCGCCGGAACCGGATGCCCGGGAAAAAATACGAATTGGCGATAATGATCTCGTCTTTGGCGGTTCGAATCGCGGCGAGGTATGCGCGCTCGATGTCGCGCCGATGGCGGAGGTTGTCGCGGGTGACGAATTTCGCGGTCTGCGAGCCGGCGCGTTCGCTGCGCCTGCGGTCCGGGAACAACGCCACGTCGCTGCTCCCCGAGCGAACCAACTGCACGAGCGCCCAGACCCGCTGCATGGTCTGCGCGATCGGAGCCACGAGCGGGCCTTTAACCATGACCGCGAAGTCGACGCGCGGCGGCGTATGGCCGGGGGTGTTGGTGTCATCGATGACATTGATGCCGGTGACGAACGCCACGCGGCCGTCGATCTGACATAGCTTGCGGTGCAGGCGCCGAAGACGATGCGAGCGAAACTGCCACGGCGCGACCTCGGGGCGATACCTCTGCAGGTCCACGCCTGCGGCGACCATCTCCCGCTCCAGACTTGCGGTGAGGTAGAACTTCGCGCCCCAGCCATCGACCATGACCCGCACCTTGACACCCCGACGCGCCGCGCGCTCGAATGCCGCTGCGACCTGACGGCCGGATACGTCATCGGCAAAAATGTAGGTCTCGAACCAGACCTCGCGTTGCGCGGCATCGATCGCGCGCTCCAGCGCCGGGAAGTACTCGGTCCCGTTGCGCAACAGCGTGAGCTTGTTTCCGGGCTTGTAGCGATCCACGTCGAACTACCGCTTCCTTACCGCGTGCTGACGCTCGAGATCGAAAGTTGCCGCCAGCGCGGCGTGGTCTGACAGCCGCGCCAGCGGATAGGCGTAATGAACGTCGGTATCCACGATGTCCAAACCGCGCGCGTAAATGCGGTCGAGCCTGAATACCGGCAGCACCGACGGAAAGGTTCGCGCCGGTCGCCCACGAGCGGCGGAAAACACCTCGACCACGCCTAGCTCCTGTTGCAGCGATCGATCGGCCTTGCTGCGCCAATCGTTGAAGTCGCCGGCGATGACCAGCGGCGCGTCGATCGGTACCATTTCCCGAATGCGCTCGGTCAGGGCGTGGATCTGCCAGCGCCGGCCGCGCTCGAACAGGCCGAGATGGACATTGATGCAATGAAGGTGCGGCATGCCGCGCTTGAGCTGCATCTCACAGTGCAAGAGGCCGCGGCTTTCGAATGCGTGCGCGGAAATGTCTTGGTTGGTATGCGCGACAATTGGAAAACGGGACAGCATCGCGTTGCCGTGATGGCCATGGCGGGTGGTAGCGTTCCTGCCGTACGCTACTTCGTGCCATACCGTATCGGCGATGAACTCGTGTTGCGGCATCAGCGGCCAGTCGTGGTAGCGGCCCGCATGCCGGCGATGGACGCCCTGGACTTCCTGCAGAAACAGGATGTCCGCGGACATCCCGCGCAGCTTTTCGCGCAATTCATGGATGACCATACGCCGCCCAAGGTGCGAGAAGCCCTTGTGTATGTTGAAGGTGGCAACGGTGAATCGCATGGCCTAAGAAATTTCCGGAAGATGGGCCAATAGTAGCGGCATTTGCGACGTTTGAATCGTCGTGCCTGGTGCCGACGTGGCACGATGGTGTAAGGTAGCGCGAGCCCCGGCGACCAAAGGGCCAGATGGGCCAAAACGTCCGTCTTCGCATCATTTTCGTTCAACTCATTTTCGTTACCTCTAAGGAGACATTCATGAAGCAACAAACGACGATTCAGGCGGCGGTGGCGGGCTTGCTCGCGCTTGGCCTCGCGGCTTCGGTCTCGGCCGCCCCCGTAACACCGGACGCAAGCAAGGACAAATGCTTCGGCGTCGCCAAGGCCGGACAAAACGATTGCGCCGCCGGCAAGCACGCGTGCGCCGGCCAAAGCACGGTCGACAACGATCCGATCTCATGGAAATACGTCGCCAAGGGAACGTGCGAAAAGATCGGCGGCAAGACAGCTCCGCCGAAGTCCTGAAGGCGAAGCTCTGACGGCAAGTGCCGGCGCTCGAATTCGCCGGCGCATTTTTCTCCCCGCAGACCTCAAACCCGTGCCTGCCTCCGCACTCCCCGTCTCCGCCGGCATCGGCTTGCGCGCCCCCCATGTGGCGCGCGTCCGCGCCGAGCGGCCCCACGTTGGCTGGCTCGAGGTGCACAGCGAAAATTATTTTGTCGATGGCGGGCCGGCAATCGCGGCCTTGGAGGCCATCCGTCGCGATTACCCGATTTCGCTGCATGGCGTCGGATTGTCGCTGGGGTCCGCCGATGCACTCGACGCCAGGCACCTCACCCGGCTCAAGCATCTCGCATCGCGGATCGACCCGGGCGCGGTGTCGGAGCATCTTTGCTGGAGCCACGTCGACGGTCGCCACCTCAACGATCTACTGCCGCTGCCGTTCACCGACGAAGCGCTGGCGCTCGTTTGCGAGCGCGTCGACGCCGTGCAAAGCGCGCTCGCACGCACGCTCCTGGTCGAGAATGTCTCCGCCTACGTTCGCTTCGAGGACGACGCGCTGAGCGAATGGGAATTCGTCGCCGCCGTTGCCCGCCGGACCGGCTGCAAGCTGCTCTTCGACGTCAACAATATCTACGTCAACGCGGTCAATCACGGGTTCGACGCGAACGCCTATATCGCGGCAATTCCTCCGGACGCGGTGGCTGAGATCCACCTCGCCGGCTTCGATGCGAGCGGGGAGTGCCTCATCGATACTCACGGAGCCCGGGTCGCCCCTCCGGTATGGGAGCTTTACCGCGCCGCCATCGCGCGCTTCGGTCCCAAGCCGACGCTGATCGAATGGGACACCGATATCCCGCCGCTCGAAATCCTGCTCGATGAAGCGGCACAAGCACAGACCATCCTCGAGACCTGCGATGCCATCGCTGCATGAACTGCAGCGTGCGTTTTCGGCTGCCGCCGTTTTCGGCGATGCGGCGGCAGTGGCGTCGCTTGGCGTCGTCGCCGGCGGGCTAAAGCCCGAATCGCGGATCGACATTTACCGCGCGAATGTGCTGGGCAATTACCGCAGAGCGCTCGCAGCCACCTACCCGGTGATAAAGCGCTTGGTCGGCGCGCCGTTCTTCGACGCCGCATCCGACAATTTCGTTCGCGGCCACCCCTCGACCCGCGGCGATATCAATCGCTATGGCGCGGAGTTTTCGGCATTCCTCGGCGCGTACCCGCCGGCGCGCGAGCTGAAGTATTTGCCGGACGTGGCTCGTCTCGAGTGGGCTGTCGACCAGGCAAACATCGCTCGCGACGCGAAGACGTTCGACCTCGCCGCACTGGCCGGCGTGCCCGCGGAACTGCACGGCGAGCTGCGCTTCTCCTTGCATCCATCGGCGCAATTGATCGTCTCGATATTCCCCATCCTGCATATCTGGCAGGCCAACCAGCCGGAGTGCAGCGCAGACGAACGCATCGATCTCGGCGAAGGGGGCGACACGTTGCTGGTGCTGCGGCGTCCGCCCGGCGTCGGCGGCATCGCCGTCGAGCGGATCTCGCGCCCGGAACATCTAATGCTCTCGTTGCTTGCTGCCGGCCGCCCGCTCGGCGAGGCTGCGAATCGCTGCGCGGCGATATCACCCGAATTCGATCTTGCTGCCGCGCTGCAGCGCCATGTGGCAGGACACGCCATCGTTGGATTTCACGCGCCGACCTCAGAAAGCAGAGCATGAATGCTGTCATACCGGATTCGTTCTTCGGCCGCATTGGCGGCATCTATTGCACCGCGACGCGCCAGATCGACAGGCTGCAACCGCTCTTGCTGCTGGCATTCCGACTCTACGTGGCGCAGGTGTTCTTCATGTCGGGGATCACCAAGATTCACGACTGGAGTGTGACGGTCGCGCTTTTTACCAATGATTACCATGTGCCGGTGCTGCCTCCGGGAATCGCAGCGCTGATGGGGACGGCTGCCGAGCTTTCGATGCCGTTGCTGCTGGCGCTCGGTCTGGCCACGCGCTTTGGCGCCTTCGTCCTGTTCTTCTTCAATATCATTGCCGTCGTGTCGTACGCCGCGCTGCCGGAAATCGCCGTCAAGGATCACCTTCTGTGGGGCGTGCTGATTCTCGTCGTGCTCGTGTTCGGGCCGGGCAAGATCTCGCTCGACTATTGGCTCGAAGGCCGGCGCCCACGATAGTCAGGACGTAATCACCATCGACGATGATATGAGTGCGGCGATGTGGATGGTTTCCCAGGCCAAGCGCTATTTCTTGTCCTTGTTCTCCGACCAGCTCCGCAGCGCCGCGAGCGTCTTTTCGACGTGCTTGGTCGGGTTCAAACTCATGTAGTGGTAGACGATTGCACCGTTCGGAGCTATTACGTAGGAGATTCGGTTGGCGTACTCGGGGCGCGTCTGCATCACGGCGTCGAAGGATTTCATGACCGCCTGCGTCTGGTCCGAGGCGACGGGAAATCGGCTCTGGCAGGCCTGCACGGAAAACTTGGTCAGCGTTTCGATGTCGTCGCCGGAGACGCCGACCACCGATGCACCAAGTGCCTTGAACTCTCCGGTTGCATCGGCGAAATAATGCGCTTCGACCGAGCAACCCTCGGAATAGGCTGCGGGAAAGAAGTAGAGAACAACCGGTCCCTTCTTCAGGGACTCGGCCAGCGAGAATTTGTAGACTGACCCCGCAAGCGCTGCCTGCGTCGTGAAGTCGGGCGCATTGTCGCCGATGTCCAGTGCGCCGTATGCGGGGAACGAAAAGCCCAGCGCAAACATCGCGCAGGTGAGGAAGCGTTTCATGACTAGCTCCATCGAAACATCGGCATTCATTGTATCGCGGCTTCGCGGCAGCATTGTGCTTCTGATGGTGATCTTGTTGTCGGCTTGCGGCTCGCTGCCGATGCAGGTGGATCGCCCGTTTTCGCCGGCGCTGAAGCCTTCCTCGGAGAGCCCGCTGGTCAGGATCGCGCAGGACTCGAGTCCGGCGCCCGCGCTAACCGGGTTCCGGCTGATGCCGCTCGGCGTCTACTCGCTCGATGCGCGGATTCAGCTTGCGCGCAGGGCCCGGTACTCGCTCGATGTCCAGTATTACCTGATTCAAAACGATCGCACCGGCCGCTTGCTGATGCGCAATCTGCGTGACGCGGCATTGCGCGGCGTGCGCGTGCGGCTCCTGGTGGACGACCTTTACACGGTCGGAGGCGATCCGATGTTCCGCGGCCTGGCGGCGTTTCCGAACGTGGAGGTCCGGCTGTTCAATCCCTTCTGCTGCGCCCGGCAAAGCATCGCCAGCAAGTACGCCGCGTCGATCATCGAGTTCGGCCGGCTCAATCATCGCATGCATAACAAGCTCTTCATCGCCGATGGAGCGATGGTCGTCGCAGGAGGCCGCAACATCGCCGACGAATATTTCATGCGCAGCGCGTCGGACAACTTCGTGGACATGGACGCCTTCATCGTGGGCGACGTCGTTCGAGAGCTCACCGGTATCTTCGACACGTACTGGAACAGCCCGCAGGTCTATCCGGTGGAAGCCATCCTCGGCACGATCATCGATCGCGAAGAGCTACGCCGCAGCTTCGACAGCCTGGTCGACGACGGCGAGCAGATGATGTCGCTGGTGTTGCCCCCGATCGATATCCTCGGCTACGGACCGATCAGCGACGACCTCGACGCCGGGCGCCTCGGCCTGATCTGGGGCAAAGCGATCGCGTTTGCCGACCAGCCCGCCAAGGTCACCGCGACGTCCGACGAAATGGCGCGGTCGATGAGCGTGTCGATGAACGTCATGGATCGGGTCATGGCATCGCAAAGCGAGGTCGTCATCTCCTCTCCCTACTTCATCCCGGGGCCGATGGGCGTGCTTGCGTTCGGAGAGTTGAGAAAGCGCGATGTCAAGGTCACCATCCTCACCAACTCGCTTGCCGCGAACGACGAGCCGCTGGTGCACACCGGTTACGCGCGCTACCGCGTCGAATTGCTGAAATCGGGCGTCGACCTCTACGAGCTCAGCCCTACGCGCATCCAGCGCAACAAGCGACTCATGCTCCCCGGAACCTCGCTCGGCCGACTGCATGCCAAGACCGCGGTCATCGATCGATCGACCGTCTTCATCGGGTCGATGAATCTCGATCCAAGATCCGCCAGCAAGAACACCGAGCTCGGAATCCTCGCCGAGAGCCCGCAACTGGCGAAGGAAGTCATACGCGTCATCCACATCAGCAAGCTGCAGAGCTCATACCGATTGCGATTCGCGCGGGACGGGCAAAGCCTTGAGTGGCTGACGATGGACGACGAAGGAGATGTCGTGCTCTCCGAGGAGCCCGACGTCACCCCTTTCATGCGTCTGCAGAACATGTTCCTGGCGCCCTTCGTCCCGGAACAGCAGCTTTAGTTCGCAGATTTGCAACGGCTCCGGTGACACTGGAACCAGGAAACTCGTGGTACGTTCAAGCGCTTGCCGCTCGCAGATTGTAGCGGCCGCGCAAAAGCAGAATGGCCTCGCGCAGCAGGGGCGCCCCGCGCCGGTCAGGACCTTTGCGCGTCACCTTGATGTCCCAGTTGCAACCGGTCTCGTCCGGCAGATGGGCGACGATGCCGACTGCATATCCGGCGCACTCCGGAATCCTCGACAGCTCGGCGTTCGCAATCGCCTTGAGCTTTTCGTAATCAGCCAGAGTTCTGGCCATGGGTGTCCCTTTGGGTCGCAACAATTGCGGGTCTTCAGCGCGGTATGGAGGTTGCATAGTGGTCAATCCATGGTGGTCAGGGTACGTCGCAAACGACTGTTCAATCGCAGAGGATGGGGTGGCTGATGGGACTCGAACCCACGACAACCGGAATCACAATCCGGGACTCTACCAGCTGAGCTACAGCCACCACTGAAACCATTGTCCCGCACGCGCGCGAAGGTGGCACGCCCGACAGGACTCGAACCTGTTACCCCCGGCTTAGAAGGCCGGTGCTCTATCCAAATGAGCTACGGGCGCCCGGGCCACGCATTTGTCACTCACTTTGCACTCATCTTCCACTCACTTGGCGCGGATTGTCGAATCGAGCCAAGCCGGTCGGTGGTCGGGGTGGAGAGATTTGAACTCCCGACATCTTGCTCCCAAAGCAAGCGCGCTACCAGACTGCGCTACACCCCGAAGAAGTTGAATTATCGCGTGTAATCGATCACGCGGTCAAACCTCTCTGCCCGCGGCCGCTGCGGCGCGACATCGTTCAGAATCGAATTTTGCCCGTTAGCAAGTCCTTGAACATCACCCAGTCGCCGATGAAGCTGTAAACCGGATATGTGAATGTCGCTGGTCGGTTATGCTCGAAGAAGAAGTGCCCGATCCAGGCGAAACCGTAACCCGCAACCAGCGCGCCGACGAGCCACCAGGCGTTGCGAGTAAGAAACGCCGTGGCCAGAAAGGCAATCACCAGCGTCGTGCCGACAAAATGCAGGCGACGGCACGTCGGATTCGCGTGTTCGGAAAGATAGAAAGGGTAGAACTCTCGAAACGATTGATAGCGCTGGCTCATACGTGTCCTCCCTAAACCTCAAAGCGGAGCGAAGCAAGCCGGCACGTGCGACCGGCGCGATTCTACGTCTCTCTCTTGAGCTGCGGAAACAGGATCACGTCACGTATCGAGGGACTGTCGGTCAACAGCATCACGAGTCGATCGACACCGATGCCCTCGCCTGCGGTCGGCGGCAAGCCGTATTCGAGGGCGCGTATGTAGTCCGCGTCATAGTGCATTGCCTCGGCGTCGCCCGCCTCCTTCGCCTTCGCCTGCTCGTTGAAGCGGGCAGCCTGATCTTCCGGGTCGTTCAGCTCGGAAAATCCATTGGCGAACTCGCGGCCGGTGATGAAAAGCTCGAAGCGATCGGTGACCGCGGGATCGGCGTCGCTGGCGCGGGCCAGCGGGCTCACGTCGGTGGGGTGCGCGATGATGAAGGTCGGTTGCACCAGCTTGTCCTCGGTCGTTGCCTCGAACAGCTTCAATTGCAGCACGCCCACGCCGTCGGTCGGAAGAACATCCGCGCCCAAAGCCGCCAGCGAGGTCTTCAGGTATTCGGGCCTGGCAAGCTCCGGCAGGGGATGCCCAGGGTTGTATTTCGCGATCGCTTGAGCCATGGTCAATCGGTCGAACGGCTGACCGAGATCGATCGACTGGCCCTGATATTCGATCGCAGTCGAACCGCATACTTTAGTCGCGACCTCGCGCACCAGCGCTTCGGTGAGATCCATCAAATAACGATGGTCCTGAAACGCCTCGTAGAACTCCAGCATCGTGAACTCGGGATTATGCCGTGTGGAGATGCCTTCATTGCGAAAGTTGCGGTTGATCTCGAACACTTTTTCCAATCCACCCACGACCAGTTTTTTGAGGTAGAGCTCGGGCGCGACTCGGAGGTACAGATCGGTGTCGAGCGCATTGTGATGGGTGATGAACGGCCGCGCGGCCGCGCCTCCCGGAATGGGATGCATCATCGGGGTTTCCACCTCGAGATAGCCGCGAGCGACGAAGAATTCGCGCATCGCCTGCACGATTTGCGATCGCGCGACGAAAACCCTCCGCGTCTCGGGGCTGGTGATCAGGTCGACATAGCGCTGCCGGTATTTCTGCTCCTGGTCGGTAAGGCCGTGGAATTTTTCCGGCAAGGGCCGCAGCGCCTTCGACAGCAGGCGCAGGTCGGTGACCTTGACGGTCAGCTCACCGGTCCGGGTCTTGAACAGCGTTCCACGCGCGCCGACGATGTCGCCCAAGTCCCAGTGTTTGAAGGCGTCGTGGGTTTCGGTTCCGGCATGATCGTTGGTGACGTAGAGTTGAATGCGGCCGCTCATGTCCTGAAGCGTCGCAAAGCTTGCCTTGCCCATCACCCGCTTGAGCATCATGCGTCCTGCCACCGCGACGCTGGTCGGCGCCGACTCGAGGTCCTCGGCGGTCTTCGCGTCATGCGCCTGGTGCAGATCCGCGGCAAGCGCATCGCGGCGGAAATCGTTCGGGTACGCGCTTCCCTGCGCGCGCAGCGCCTTCAGCTTGCCGCGCCGCTCGGCGATGATCTGATTGTCGTCCGGCGGCGGCTGTTGACTCTCCGGCGGTCCTTTCTTATTTTCGTCTTTCGACATCACTACACTCCCTGCTTGAGGCTCGCGGCAATGAAGTCGTCGAGGCCGCCGTCGAGGACGGCTTGCGTGTTGCCAACCTCGTAATTGGTTCGCAGATCCTTGATGCGCGACTGATCGAGTACGTACGAGCGGATCTGATGTCCCCATCCGATATCGGTCTTGGCGTCTTCCAGCTTTTGCTGCTCGGTCTGACGCTTGCGCAGCTCGAGATCATAGAGCCGCGACTTGAGCATGGCCATCGCCTCGGCGCGATTGCGGTGCTGCGACCGGTCGCTTTGGCATTGCACGACGATGTTGGTCGGGAGGTGGGTGATGCGCACCGCGGAGTCGGTCTTGTTGATGTGCTGGCCGCCTGCGCCTGAAGCTCGGAAAGTGTCGATGCGCAAATCGGCAGGATTGATGTCGACGTCGATCGTGTCGTCGACCTCGGGATAGACAAAGACGCTGGCGAAGGAGGTGTGGCGGCGGGCGTTGGAATCGAACGGGCTCTTGCGCACCAGGCGGTGCACACCGGTCTCGGTGCGCAGATAGCCATACGCATAGTCGCCGGTTACCTTGACGGTGGCGCTCTTGATGCCGGCGACTTCGCCTGCCGACTCCTCCAGTACGTCGACATGGTAGCCCTTGCGCTCGCAGTAGCGAATGTACATGCGCAGCAGCATCGATGCCCAGTCCTGCGCCTCGGTGCCGCCGCTGCCGGCCTGGATGTCAATGAAGCACGGATTGGGATCCATCGGATCGTGAAACATCCGCCGGAACTCCAGATCGGCGACCGTGCGCTGCAGCGTCGCCGCGTCGGAGGCGACGGCGTCGAGCGTGGCGTCGTCTCCTTCGGCGCGAGCCAGCTCGAACAGCTCGCTGCTGTCCTTGAGGCGGCCGTCCAGGTCGGTCAGCGTACCGACGACGCCGTCGAGCTGCTTCTTTTCCTTGCCGAGCTCCTGTGCCCGCTTTTGATCTTCCCAGACCTTGGGATCCTCGAGCTCGCGTACGACCGCGGCCAGCCGGGTCGACCTTGTATCGAAGTCAAAGATACCTCCGCAGATCGGCCGCACGCTGCTGAAGGTCGGACAGCAAATGGGCGATCTGGTTGACACGTTCGGCTTCCATGGACTCGATCCGGACTCAAGCGTCGACCGGCACGATTATACGCTGTGCCCCACATGAAGATCGGCCGCCGACGCCGCCGCCCGGTGTTTCCCTCGACCCCCGAAATCCCCTATGATAGGAGTACATTGCGAAACATGGCTCCGGGCGCACTTCGGCCCGAGCGCGTTCCGGTGTTTGCGAGTCGGTACCGTCTGCACAACGCCGCCCCGCCGCTGCGTTCGCATATTTCAAATCCGCATTCTCGGAGCAATAATGGCCGTGCTGTCCGTGAACAATCAGCGCTACCCCGTCGACCTTCCGGACGACACGCCGCTGCTATGGGTGCTTCGCGACCATCTGCACCTTGTCGGTACCAAGTATGGCTGCGGTATGGCACTGTGCGGCGCGTGCACCGTGCTCGTCGACGGTATGGCCACGCGCTCCTGCACGCTGCCGATCTCCGGCGTGAAACCCGGCGTGGAGATCACGACCATCGAGGGGCTCAAGTCCAAGGTAGGCAAGGCAGTGCAAGCGGCGTGGGAACGACTGGACGTGCCGCAGTGCGGCTACTGCCAATCCGGGCAGGTGATGTCGGCCTCCGCGCTGCTCTCCAAGATCAAGAGGCCCCGCGACGCCGATATCGACGCGTCGATGGCCGGAAACGTGTGCCGGTGCGCGACTTATGTGCGCATTCGTGCGGCGATTCACGAAGCGGCTAAGGCGCTGGCGTGAATACGGGCTGTCGCGATCCAATGGAGTCAAAAGCCATGGCGGAAGTCTTGCCCCGAGACAGACAGCGGCGTCGATTTCTCAAGACCTCGGCCGCCGCCGCGGCGGGCCTTACGCTGGCGATCCATCTTCCCGGCTGGTCGTTGGCGCAAATGGCGGGCCCTGGCGTGGCTGCCGGCCGCGCGCCGCAAGGAGCCGCGGGTGCGTGGGAACCCAATGCATTCATTCGCGTCGGCGCGGACAACACCGTCACCGTGTTCGTCAAACATCTCGAAATGGGCCAGGGAACGTTCACCGGACTGCCCACGCTCGTGGCCGAGGAAATGGATGCAGCCTGGGCCCAGATGCGGGTCGAAGGAGCTCCATTCCGCAGGGCTCTGCTGGCGGCCAAGCCCCGCCATCTCGGCGTGCTGAAACTCGCGACGGAAAAAGCCGGCTGGGGCTCAGCCCTGGCACGGGGCAAGGCCAGCGAAAAGCGGGGTCGCGGCGTGGCCGTGCACGAGTCGTTCAATACCGTTGTTGCGCAAGTCGCCGAAGTGACCGTCTCATCCGACGGCAAGTTCAGGGTCGACCGTGTGGTTTGCGCGGTCGATTGCGGCGTGGCGGTCAACCCCGACGTGGTCCGCGCTCAAATGGAAGGCGGCATCGGGTTCGGGCTTGCCGCGGCGCTCCACAGCTCGATCACGCTCAAGGACGGCGTCGTCGAGCAGTCGAATTTTCACCAATACCCGCCGCTGCGGATCGACGAAATGCCCAAGGTAGAAGTGCACATCGTCGGATCGACGGAAAAGCCGACGGGTGTCGGCGAGCCCGGGACGCCGGTCATCGCGCCCGCCATAGCCAACGCGATTGCCGCAGCGACCGGAAAACGCCTGCGCTCGCTGCCTCTGGCGATCGCATGAAGGCGGCATTGCCGTCCATGTTGCGAACGGCCGGCTTGATGCTCGCCGTCGTGGCAGGTGCGCTGCACGCCGAGCCCGGCGTCTCGCCGACGTCTATCCTCATCGGCCAGTCTGCCGCGTTTTCCGGCGCGGCGTCGGAGCTTGGAACGGAGATGCGCACCGGCGCGGCGGCATACTTCCGGGTCGTCAATGCTGCCGGAGGCGTTCACGGGCGCAAGATCGAGGTGCGGTCGCTCGACGACGGCTACGAGGGCGACCGAGCGGCCGCCAACACCAAGAAGCTGATCGACGATGGCGTGTTCCTGCTGTTCGGTTACGTCGGCACGCCGACCTCGAATGCCTCCAAGCCGATCTTCACCGCCGCGCGTGTTCCCTTCGTCGGGCCATTCACCGGCGCCGAGTCTCTGCGCACGCCGGTCAACCGCTACATCTTCAACGTCCGCGCGAGCTACTTCGACGAGACAGAAAAGATCGTCGGCCAGATGACCGGTCAGGCCCTCGACAAGATCGCCGTTTTTTATCAGAACGACGATTACGGCAAGGCGGGCCTGCTCGGGGTAGAAAAAGCGATGGAGCGGCGAAAGATCAAGATCGTGGCCACGGGCACCGTCGAGCGCAACACCGTCGATGTTGCGGCAGCGGTCCAGTCGATCGGCAAGGTCGAACCGCAGGCGGTGATCATGATCTCGGCCTACAAGTCGTGCGCCGCGTTCATCAAGGCGATGCGTGCTGCCGGCTTCAATCCGCAGTTCATGAACGTTTCCTTTGTCGGCAGCAAGGCGCTTGCCAAGGAGTCCGGAGCCGACGGTCGCGGCGTCGCCGTCTCACAGGTGGTCCCGTTCCCCTGGAACATTGGCGTGCCTGTCGTGAAGGAGTATCAGCAGCTGCTCGAAGCTTCCACCGGCAAGCAGGACTACTCGTTCACCAGCCTGGAAGGATTCATCGCCGCCAAGGTTCTGGTCGAGGGGCTGCGCCGTACGGGCACCGAGCTCACGCGCGAGAAATTCATCACTGCCATGGAGACGATGCGCGATTTCGATCTTGGCGGTTTCTGGGTCACCTTCACGCCGACGAGTCACAGCGGATCGAAGTTCGTCGAGCTGACCGTCATCGGCAAGGATGAACGATTCCTCCGCTAGCTTGCGCACCATGGGGACTCCCGCCGGCTTCGAGCCCGGCACCGCTTTTCCCAAGGAACTCGCTGCCGCGTCGCTCTGCTTTGTGTGGCGCGATGACAAGATTCTCGCGCACAACGGCGACCCGCCGACGCTGCCGACTTTTTTCGACGTCATCACGCTGGGGATTGACGGTGCACGTCACTACCTCGGCCGCTACCAGGGGATCGATTGCATCGCGTTGCGCGTCGGCGCAGAGTTCCCCGAACCCGAGGGCTGGCAGTGGCGTGGGCTGCGCTCGCTGTTCCTGCAGATCCCCGACCCGCTGCTAGCACTCGCGGGACGCTCGTCCCAGGTTGCCGAATGGGATCGCAGCCATCGCTACTGCGGCCGCTGCGGGACGCCCACGCTCGACAAGCCCGACGAGCGCGCCAAGCAGTGCCCGGCGTGCGGATACGTGGTCTATCCGCGCGTGTCGCCGGCGATGATGGTGCTCGTTACCCGCGGACGCGAATTGCTGCTGGCGCGCGCTAACCGCTTTCCGAATGCGATGTACAGCGCGCTCGCAGGGTTCGTCGAATTGGGCGAATCGATTGAGGATTGCATTCATCGCGAGGTTCGCGAGGAGGTCGGCGTGGAAGTCGACAACCTGGTCTATTTCGCCAGCCAATCCTGGCCGTTTCCGCACTCTCTGATGATCGCCTTCAACGCGGAATACGCCGGCGGCGACATGCGTCCGTGCGACGCGGAGATCGCCGATGCGAAATGGTTTTCGCTCGACGCGCTGCCGCAGCTGCCATCGCCGATCAGCATTTCACGCAAGCTGATCGAGGCGACGGTGGCGCGCCTTCGCGCGGCATAGCATATTGAGTCTCGAGCGAGACTTCCCAGCGCCCACCGCATGACTTACCGCCCCTGAACGACGAGGCGGTTCCCGAGGCGGCCCCCCCGCATTGGCAGCATTGAATCGGCTGCTGGAGCCGGCGCGCGCGGCCAGCGAAATGCAGCCGAGCTTCCTCGCGAAACCGGCGCACAAGCTGTGCACACCGCGTTGCGGACTTCAGGTGCATCCCGAGTTGCTTATGCGTCGCGATCTTGCGCGCGACGTCATCGCGCCGCCGCGGCTGCTATCAAGAAGGAGACAGTTCCTGACGAAATGCTGACAAGCGCGAGTGTTTAGCGGATTCGTGATTGACACCTCCTGATAGCTTGCATACGTTATGCCATATACCTCGAGAGCATATGCGGGGTGCGGACGCGGAGCAATTTGATGCGAGTTGTTCGCGTTCGGTCGACTCCACTGACGCCTTGCCAAAATACGTGTCATGACAGCGGGTTGTCATGAAGGATGAGCGCAAATCAACCACAGCAAGCCATTCACAATCGCGTTAAATGCGTCCGTAAGCTTCCCCGAAAGGTAGACAGCATGAACTGGACTTTTCTGGCAGTTTGACGTAGGCCCCGTTTGTCGACAGTTCTGAACTAGAATTCGGCCGCTTCGGGGCTTCGTTTCTGACCTGCTTTGGCGTATTCGCTCGGGGTCAGATGGCCGAGCGCACCGTGTGGACGTTGTTCGTTGTAATCGATCCGCCAAGCTTCGATCTTCTGCCGCGCCTGGTCGATTGATTCGAATTCATTCACGTTCAGGCATTCATTGCGTAGCCGGCCGTTGAACGATTCGCACAGGCCATTATCGGTGGGCTTGCCCGGTCTGGTGAAGTCCAACTGGATACCGTTCTCCCACGCCCACTGGTCGAGCGCCTTGGAGGTGAACTCCGTGCCGTGATCGACGGTGATCGACCGCGGCAACGGCCGCGCTGCAGAGACCCTCGAAAGGGCCTGCGCAACACTCTCCCCGCTGAGCCGAAACCCTGCCTCTAGCAACACACTCTCGCGACTCCAGTTGTCGACCACCGTGAGCACCCGGAACGCGCGCCCATCAGCCAGCTGATCATGCACGAAATCCATGCTCCAGCGCTCGCTCAACGCGGTCGGCCGTGGCGCCGGACCACGATGCAGGCTCAAACGCTTGCGCCGCCGCATCCGCATCCGCACCTGCAAGCCTTCGAGCCGGTAGAGTCGATGCACCCGCTTATGGTTCACCTTCCAGCCTTCGCGCCGCAGGAGGATGTGGATACGCGAGTAACCGAAACGCGGCCGGCTGAGCGCTATTTCCCGGATGCGCATGCGTAGCCTCGTCTGATCCTTCGCCGTGCTCTTGCGGTACCAACCGGCCCGACTGATCCCACCAAGCCGGCACGCCCGCACGCAGCTGATCTGAAAGCGATCACGAATCCACTGCGTGATTTCCCTACGACGTGACGGCTTCAGAGTTTTTTTGCGATCACCTCTTGTAGAATATGCTTGTCCAGCGTGAGATCCGCGACCAAGCGCTTCAACCGACCGTTCTCGTTTTCCAGGTGCCTGAGCTTACGCAGCTCGCTTACGCCCAAGCTTGCGTACTTCTTCTTCCAGACGTAGAACGTCGCCTCCGAGATACCCATGCCCCGACAGACGTCCGCCACTGGCGTTCCCGACTCCGCCTGCCTCAGCACATACGCAATCTGCTCTTCAGTGAACCTCGACTTCTTCATCGCTTCTCCTAGCGCCTTGGCGCACGCCCAGAAGCGACCCTACTCCAGTTTTACCTGCCTAAGTTTCGTGGGACTACGTCAACCCTTCTGTGCTAATGCGAAATCCTTGAACCATTGCAGTGCCTTCTCATCCGGCACATCGCCGACTGGCACGGCAACATCGACATGCTGACCGTTCCAGTTGAACTGCGCAGGAAGGAATATCTTGAGCCAGCCATCGCAGCAGGCCGTGCAATCACCGCACTTTCGGCTCGACGCCTCTGCTACCGCGATGCGAATCGAAGCACCGCAGCACAGTTTGTATTTTCGGCCGCTACCACAGGGGCAGGGTTCATTTCTTTCCGACTTTGACATCTTCGGTATGCCAACTTGGGATTGCGTCGCCGGTTAGGTGCGGCGCCGATAGCCGTTCCGGGCTGCCTGTCCTGACTTCCGTGCTCCATAACAGGGCTATGTAATTGCCGTTGCGCTGTTACCATAGACAGGAAGGAGGCGCCAGCAATGGGTACGGTAATTGGAATTCTTATTTTTGTGGGGTTCACTATCGGTATATGGATCTCGTATCGGCTATTCATGAGGGGGGACACGGCTGAGGAAAAGGTGGCCGCCCTTTTGCCGTCAGACTTTAAGCCTGACCTATTCCACAGGAAGGGCGACACTTATGTGGGTTATGAAAAAGAGAAAAACCGGCTCGTGCTGGTTGATTGGCCTCACGCGAAAGTGCTTTCCCCAAAGGAAGTACTATCATTGGAACCCGTGCACGAATCGATGCTTGGCATCACACACCACTGGGTCGGAGTAAACGTGCCGGATCCAGATTTTTCTCGATACAGAATCTGGTTCCAGTTTCGTCGCGCGAAACGCGACGTGTGGCTCGGTCAGCTAGCAGACATTTGCAGGAAATAGATTAATAGCTTCTGTGGCTTCCTCTTCACGTTCTTATAGATGATTTAATCGTGGGCCGATTTGGCTGTTGGCTGGTGGTCTAGGATTACAGAGAACGTCAACTGGTCGTCATCGCGAGTAAAACAGAAAAGCCCGGCTATCGCACAAAAAATGGAGCAGCCCGAAGCTGCTTCATTCCAATCACCCCCCGCTGCCACGGCAAAAATACATCAATTTCCGTAAAGATAATTCGGCAGCCACAAGGTCATGCCCGGCCACAGATACATGATGACCATGCACAAAATCACGATCAGCATGTACGGCATCATGCCCGCGAAGATCTGGTTGAGCGTCACGTGCTTCGGCGATACGCCCTTCAGATAGAACGCCGACATCGCGACCGGCGGGCTTAGGAATGCCGCCTGCAGGTTGACAAATACCAGCGTGCCCCACAGGATCGGATCGATATCGAAGTGCTTGAGCAGCGGCAGGAAGATCGGCACGAAGATGACGATGATCTCGGTCCACTCGAGCGGCCAGCCGAGGAGGAAGATGAGCGCCTGCGACAGGATCATGAACTGAACCGGCGTCATGTTGAAGCTCAGTACCCACGTCTCGACCAGTTGCTGGCCGCCCAGAATCGCGAACACTCCCGAGAACAACGCCGAGCCGATGAACAGCCAGCACACCATCGCCGTGGTCTTGGCGGTCAGGAATACTGTTTGCTTGAGGCGTTCCCAGTTGAACTTGCCTGTTTGAAGCGCCAGCAGGTACGCGCCGGCAGCACCGATGCCGGCAGACTCGGTGGCGGTGGTAATGCCGAACAGGATGACGGCGAGCACCACGATGGTTAGGATGCCCAGCGGCATGACCGACGAGGTCAACAGCTTCAGCAACTCGAACTGCTCTGCCTCCATCTTCCAGTAGTAATACAGCAGCAGCAGCGCCGTCGCCGCCACGACCAGCCAGAAATAAGTGTAGAACTCGGGCGGCGGGCCGGCTTCCGCCGGCGCGGCGGGGCCCTGCTTCAACAGCTCGGGGCTGCCGACTTGCTGTACGCCTTCCGGCTCCTTCGTTGATTCCGATTCGGTCTCAGTCGCGTTGCTGCCCAGCTCCTGCGGCTTCTCCGCAACAGCGTCGGGATTGCTCGCCGGCGTTGCGGGCGCTACCTCTCGCTGCACCGCCGCCACCGACTCCGGTTCGGCGCTTGCCACCTGATGGATTACTACGTACCACCAGATGCCCCATATCATTACCGCCGCGAGCATCAACGGAAACAGGGCCGCGACGAAATTCTTCAATAGCATGACATAGGTCAAGCGGCGGCCATCGTTCTCGATCGCAAGAGCCTTCCCAGGCTTGAAGAGCGCAAAAAACAAACCGGCCAGCATGTTTTGCGAATACGCCTGCTGGAATTTCCGCACCCAGTCGGACACCGGTATCCTCTGCTCGGACTCGGGCAAAGGCGGCGCGATCTTGGGATTGATCACGGCCCATCCGAGGATGTACACGAGGTAGAGGAAGGACAGGAAGAATCCGGGAAACATCGCCGAAGCGTAGAGCTTCACCACCGATTGCCCGGCGACCGCGGCATAGACGATGATCATTACCGAGGGCGGGATCAGAATGCCGAGAGTGCCCCCGGCCGTGATCACGCCCGAAGCAAGGCGCACGTCGTAGCCGGCTTTGAGCATCGGATTGAACGCGATCACGCCCATCAGCACTACCACCGCACCGACCAGACCACTGGCAATGCCCCAGAACGTGCAGACGATCAGGGTCGCGATCGCGAGCGACGCGGGCACCTGCCGGAACGCGAGCTGGATGCTGTAAAACATCTTGTCCACCAGCGCGCCTCGCTCCATTACGTAGCCCATTAGCACGAACAAGGGGATCGAGATCAGCACATCGTTGTTCATCGCCCCATAGGTGCGCTGGACCATGAGGTCGAAGACCCTGTTCTCCGTCCAGGAATGCGATGGGTCATAAAACGCAACGAAGCCGAACATCATGCCGAGACCCATCAGCGTGAATGCCGTCGGAAAACCCATCATGATCACGATCACGATGAGCGTAAGCATGATTAAGCCAAGTGCCGGATCACTCACGTTCGGCTCCCCTTGAACCGATTCGCTGGCGCGCTGCTTCGTCGATATCGTGTGCTTGCTCGATCGCCAGCTTACGCGATTCTTCGTCCACGATGGTGCTGCCGGCGAGCTGCTGCTCGATCACGTCGATCTCCTCGACGTCTTTCAGCCGATCAGGCCATCGTCCGGTTTGCAGGCACACGATGCAGCGGGCGATCTCGGCGACTCCCTGGATCAGTACTAGAACTCCGGCGATCGGAATGACGGTCTTGAATGGATAAACGGGTGGCCCCTCCGACGTCACGTTCGAGTGTTCATTGATGCGCCAAGAAATGCTCGCGTAATCGTAACCCGCGTAAATCAGGGCGGCTATCCCGGGGAGGAAGAACAGGATGTAGAGCGCCAGGTCGAGGGAAGCTTGGGTGCGCGGCTTCATCGAGCCGTAGAGGAAGTCACCTCTGACGTGGGCGTCCTGCGCCAGCGTGTATGCGCCACAGATCATGAATAACGTTCCGTAGAGCATGTTGTCGAGGTCGAAGATCCACGCCGTCGGCGCGTTCAGGATGTAGCGCTTGAATACCTCGATACAGACGGCGAACATCAGCACCAGGATCAGCCAGGCGGTGGCTTTGCCAGCCCAGGTGCTGATGCGGTCGATGATCAGCAGCATATTCTGAACCCGCATCATCTCTCCTCAAAACGCCGCGCAGCTGACGTCTCCCCCGCGCGATGGGCGGCGGGACGGAAACCCGTTCCGCCACTTTCGCCTCGTTCTTGGCAGCGCCCTAATCGATCAAAGGGGCGATGCCCCGTTTGAAAATCCCCCCAGCTTGAGGAAAAGTGCCCACAACAAAACACACCATCCGGGGCCGCCGGATGGTGTCTGCTGCGAGCGGTTCGGCGTCAGGACTTGGTGGCGGCCGGTTTCTTGCCGAAGTAATAGTTATAGGCCATGCGCCGGTTGACATAGGTGTCGAGGTCCCATTTCACCGTGCGCTCGGCGAATTTGCGCTGCGATTCGACGACCTCCTTGAAAAGCGGGTTCTCCGCCGACTTCTTCGCCATGATCGGGTCGAAGACCTCGATCTGCTTCTGCAGTATCGCGTCCGGTGTCTTGTAGAACTTCACCTTGTCCTTGGTCTGCAGCTCGATGTAGTCCTGCGAGTAGCGGTCGATCGCCTTCCACATCATGTCCGCGGAAGCGGCCTCCACGGCGTAGGCGATAATCGCCTTGATCTTGTCCGGCAGCGCGTCGTATTTCGTCTTGTTGAAGGTGATCTCGAACTGCTCCGCGTTCTGGTGGAAGCTCTGCAACATGCACACCTTGGACACGTCCGGGAAGCCGAGTATGCGGTCGGAAGTGGCGTTGTTAAACTCGGCCGCATCCAGTAGCCCGCGGTCGATCGCCGGCACAATCTCGCCGCCGGGCAGCGCGTTCACCGCCGCACCCATGGCGGTAAACATGTCGATCGAGATGCCCACGGTGCGGTACTTGAGGCCCTTGAAGTCTTCCAGCTTGGTAATCGGCTTCTTGAACCAGCCGAGCGGCTGCGTCGGATGCGGCCCGTATGGGAAGGACACGACGTTGGCGCCAATCGACTGGTATATCTTGGCCAGCAATTCCTTNCCCCCCCCGTACTTGTGCCAGGACAGCATCATGTTGCCGTCCATGCCAAAGGCAGGGCTCGATCCCCACAGCGCTAGGGCGTTCTGCTTGCCGTAATGATAGACGAGCACGCCGTGGCCGCCGTCGAGCGTGCCCTTCGACACCGCGTCGAGCAGCCCGAACGCGGGCACGACGGCGCCGGCCGGGAGCACTTCGATCTTGAGGTCGCCGCCGGTCATGTCGTTGACCTTCTTGGCGTAGTCGAGCGCGTACTCGTGGAAGATGTCCTTCGACGGCCACGTCGACTGCCAGCGCATCGAAATCGGGCCGGTCTGTCCCTTCGCGATCATCGGGAACGCAAGTGCCGCTCCACCGGCAACACCGCTTGCGGCCTTCAGGAATTTGCGTCGATTCGCGGCAATGTCGGGTCCTGCCGCCTTGAGCTTGCGGGATGGTGATTTGCGTATCATGGTTCCTCCGGATACTAGGCGCGAAGCGCCGGTGTCGGGGCGTCGGTGAAGCATCGCGCCGCTCCGTATTTGCCGCGGTCGGCCTCCCGGCCGCCGCGATCTGCCGGCGATTATACATTGGCTACGCGCGAGTTCGGCGGCAGCGGCACTCCGGGGCCAGCCGAGGGATGCCCGCCTCGGCGCCTCCCCCGGCTCTGCTAGAATGAACGCGCTTTTTTCCTTCCTTTGGAATGCTGATCCGTACGCTCCTGTTCGCTGTTTTGTTTTTGCCGAGTGCAACGGTGCTGGCTCAGCAGGCTCCGCCACCCCCGCCTTCGGCCGCGACGACCACACCCGCCGCGACGCCGGGTCTTACGCCCGACCTGGCAGAGGCGACCCGCATGATCCGGGAAGGACAATACGCGTCGGCGCGGGTCAAGATCGATGCCGCGCTCGCCGCGAACGCCAAAAATCCGCAGGCGCGATTCCTGCGAGGCGTCGTGCAGGCTGACCAGGACCAGGCCGACGAGGCGGTGGCGACTTTCCAAGCCCTGACCGAAGATTTTCCCGAGCTGCCGGAGCCGTACAACAATCTGGCGGTGATCTGGGCGCAACGAGGGCAATACGAAAAAGCGCGCACCGCGCTGGAGTCGGCGATCGCCTCGCACCCCGACTATGCAATCGCCCATGAAAACCTCGGCGACATCTACAGCCGTCTCGCCGGCGCCGAATACGATCGTGCGGCCGCCCTCGACAAGACCAGCAAGAGCGCCCAGGCCAAGCTCGTCCTGGTTCGCCAGCTATACGCGATGACGCCCTCCGGCAAGGCGCCGAACGTGGTGCCGGTGCCGAAGCCTGCGACGCCGCCCAACACAATGAAATAGCGCGACGCAAGATCCCGGCTCGCGCCTTTCGCTCAACTTCAACCACACCCAACCACGCAAAGGAGTCGTCCATGCTACGTCGTACCTTGCTGCTGCTCGCCGCCGGTCTGGCTTTTGGGGCCACTCAGGCTCGAGCCGCCAATCCGCAAGTCGATCTCGATACCAGTGCCGGCAAGATCAGAATCGAGCTCTACCCGGACGCCGCGCCGAAGACGGTCGAGAACTTTCTGACCTACGTCAAGGGCAAGCAATTCGACGACACGCAGTTCCACCGCGTGATCCGCGGATTCATGATTCAGGGCGGCGGGTTTACTTCGACCTTCCAGCAAAAGCCGACACGCGGCCCGGTTCAGAACGAAGCCGAGCAGAGCAGCAAGGCCGGTTTGCTCAACGTGCCCGGTACCGTGGCGATGGCGCGCACCGGCGATCCGCATTCCGCGACCGCACAGTTCTTCATCAACGTCGCGGACAACAAGGCGCTTAATTTTCGCGATGCATCGCCGCAGGGCTACGGGTACACCGTATTCGGAAAAGTAATCCAGGGTATGGACGTGGTGAACAAGATCGCCGCCGCTCCGACCGGCGCCGGCGGACCTTTTCCCAAGGACGTGCCGCAAGAGCCCGTCATACTCAAGACCGCAACCGTCGTCCAGAATTAGGCTTGCCATGGTTATCCTGCATACCAATCACGGTCCGATCACGATCGAGCTCGACGCCGCGCACGCGCCCAAATCCGTCGCCAATTTTCTCGAATACGTTCGCGCGGGGCATTTCGACAACACGGTGTTCCATCGCGTTATCGATGGATTCATGATCCAGGGTGGCGGGTTCACGGCCGACTTCAAGCAGAAACCGGTCCGGGCCGCGATCGAGAACGAAGCGAAGAACGGGCTGAAGAACAAGCGCTACACCGTCGCCATGGCGCGCACCTCCGATCCGCATTCCGCCACGGCGCAATTCTTCATCAACGTCGCCGACAACGCTTTTCTCGATCACCGTTCCCCCGACGCCAATGGCTGGGGCTACTGCGTCTTCGGCCGCGTGGTTGCCGGTACCGATGTCGTCGATCACATCATGGGCGTGCCCACCGCCAGCCGCGGCTTCCACCAGGATGTGCCGACCGAGGATGTGGTGATCGAACGCGCAGAGGAAACGGCGTAGACATACGCCCGCCCGGTGCGACGGCGATGCCGCGGACGCTGTTCATTTCCGACTTGCACCTGTCGGCGAAGCGTCCGGAGCTCGTCGCCGCGTTTCATGAATTCGTGCGCGGACCGGCCCGGGGCGCCGCGGCGCTCTACGTCCTCGGCGACCTGTTCGACCTCTGGTTAGGCGACGACCAGCTGCGCGATCCGCTCGCTGCCGGCGTCGCGAACGCCTTGGCCGAGCTTGCGCGGTCGGGAACGGCGGTATATTTGCAGCGCGGCAACCGCGATTTTCTGCTCGGTGAGCGCTTCGCCAAAGCGAGCGGCGCGACCTTGCTTGCCGACGCGGTGGTGCACGACCTTCATGGCACGCCGACGCTGATCATGCATGGCGATCAGTTGTGCACCGACGACGTCGGCTATCAGCGCTTCCGCGCCTGGTGGCAGGACCCGGTGCATCGCCGCCGCTTTCTCGCCCTGCCGTTCTTTGTCCGGCGCGGTATCGGCGCGACGTTGAGCGCCGGCAGCCGGCGAGCGATCGAGACCAAGCCCGAGGCGATCATGGACGTCAACACTGATGCCGTTGCCTCGGCGCTGCGCGAGCGCGGGGTGACCCGACTCATCCATGGTCACACCCACCGTCCCGCGCGGCACGCGCACGATGTCGACGGGCGCGTCTGCGAGCGACAGGTGCTCGCGGATTGGTACCGCAAAGCGAGTTACCTGGAAGTCTCCGAGGCGGGCATGACCGCGCACGCCTGAAGTCTGACGGCGCCGGCCCGATTCTGTCCTACGCAACCAGCGCCTGCGCGAAATCGGCGAGGAGGTCCTCGCAATCCTCGATGCCCACCGATACGCGGATCAGCGAGTCCGCGATACCCATGCTCGCTCGTCGCTCCGCTCCCATCTCGTGGTAGATGGTGTGCGCGACGGGAATCGCCAGCGTGCGATTGTCGCCGAGGTTCGACGACAGGACGACATGTTGCAGGCGATTGAGAAAGTCGAAACAGTCAAGCTTGGGGTCGAGCTCGAACGACAACAGCGCACCGAAGGCGGCGAAGAGCTCGCCTGCCAGCGCATGCTGCGGATGCGAGTCGAGCCCCGGATAGTAGACCGCGCGAACCTCGGGCCGCCAGGCGAGAAATCTCGCCAGCGTCATCGCGTTCGCGCAGGCGCGGTCCATGCGCAGAGACAGCGTCTCGGCGCCGACCGCGAGATGGTGCGCCTGCTCCGCCGCCAAGGTTCCGCCCCAGTCGCGCAAGCCCTTCTTGCGGATCTGCGTCAGGCCCCACAACGCGGTCCTCGGCCCCTTGTACGTTTCCTGGATGTTGGCAAAGCGCGTCCAGTCGAAAAGGCCGGTGTCGGTGACGCTGCCGCCAAGCGCATTGCCGTGGCCGCCGATGTACTTGGTCATCGCGTTGACGACCAGCGACGCCCTGACCGCCTTCGGTCGGAAAAGGTAGGGCGAGGTCATGGTGTTGTCGACCACGTAAAGGAGTGCACGCCGCGCGCAGAGCTCACCGATACGCGACAGGTCGGCGATCTGCGTTCGGGGATTGGCGATGGTCTCGACAAAAACCAGTCGTGTCTCGGGACGGATGGCTGCCTCGACACCCGCGACGTCGGTCGCATCGACAAAGCTCACATCGTTGCCGTGCGCCTCCAGCGTGTTGAACAAACTGTTGGTGTTGCCGAAAAGAAATGCGCTGGCGACGACGTGATCGCCGTTGCGCAAAAGCGCCAGCATGATCGCGCCTATCGCTGCCATGCCGGTGCCAAAGCAGACCGTTGCGACGCCGTCCTCCATCCGATTCACTTTTTCCTCGAGCGCGGCGGCGGTCGGGTTGCCCTGGCGCCCATACGTGTAGCCTTGGCTCTTGCCCTGGAACACATTGGCGAGCTCGCGCGCGTCCCGATAGCCGTAGGCGACCGAGAGATGCAGCGGCTTGTGCAGCGAGCCGTGCTCGATCACCGACTCGCGGTCGGCGTGAAGAATGGACGTCGTGAATCCTGTCTTGCGTTTCATGGCGGCTCGACAAAAAGGCCCGTTAGCTTCTCGCTAAACGGGCCCCGGAAACACTCGACGCCTCGCTTTGTCGGGTAGGGACAGCTCGTTACCGAGCCATCCCCCCCTAAGGTAGGGTCGAGGACTGGCGCGTCGGTGTAGG